>Ga0070741_10002892_pt1 | contig 44401 bp, 33 predicted proteins | sample Coa_R1_4_FD_66440 | JGI IMG/M metagenome (GOLD analysis project Ga0070741, IMG submission 66440) | Surface soil microbial communities from Centralia Pennsylvania, which are recovering from an underground coalmine fire - Coalmine... | ecosystem: Environmental > Terrestrial > Soil > Unclassified ... | reverse complement strand
ATTTATTGAAGGAGCGGGAGTAGGCAAGATTTCAACTGCGAAACCGTGAAAGGGGAAGTGTGCTCGCTGACACTGTCATGGCATTTCAGGCTTGATCAATGCTTATTCTGAGCGATGCCGATTCATGTTCCCCTGCTCGCATGGACATATGCCGATTCTCTGGAAACTATCAAACTCCTTGAAGTCTCCATGACGCTTAACGGGGAAGACATCTGGTCATACAGATGGTCATTTACAGCTCCCTTTCAACAGTCGGGCGACAAAACAATGGTGACCCACCTCCCGCTTGAAACCCTCCACCAAAAGATTGATTCAAAATAGATTTTCAAAAAACTGACCGTGCTTCATAAGGACGCCACTTGGCGTCCTTACTTTTTGTGCAGAACAGCCATTTGCACAAAAAATCGCCTGAAAACGGTTGGGGGCAAAGTTGTGATTCGGAAAACAGTTCGCAGGCGGAAACAAAAAAATTCTGCGCGGAGTCAGGTTGACTCTCCCGCCGACACCGACCCCTTGAACAACTACATCACCGGGCCGCAGATCGCCAGCAGTGACCTGAATACACGAAGCGATCACCCACCGTCCGGCTCATATCTGAGCAGCTTGTCTGTCTGACACTTGAACAGAGTGCATAGCTTGTCCAGCGTGCCGAGATCAATCTTTGTGAACTCGCCTTTCCACAGACGCGCCGCAACGGAAGGCTGTACATCCATTGCCTTCTGTAATTGATAGGCGGTTGTGATGCCTCGCTTCTCCGCAACCTCACGAATCTTTACGCTGATCATACCGCGCAGAGTAACACGCTGAAATTATTTCTTCAAGAGACAATATATTACTTGACAGAGTATTGTCTCTTAGAGTAATATATGCCTGTCAGTTGATACCGATCTTTGACAACCGAATATCTGAAGCCGAAAGGCGCAGGACAGAAAGTCAGCAGTATTTCTGAACCACAAATGAAGAAAGCCGAGTGCGACTAACACCCGGCTTTCACTTCCCGCCCGCTATGAACGGGCAGAAAGGATCTACGCAATGTCAGGGTACAAGGATTCGATGTACTGGGCAAGTCCGGATGAGGTCGCCGAATGGCGGGCACGTCAGCAGGCGCAGCAACAGTCACAGGCACAGGTGGAAACTGCTGATGACGCTGACAGGTCTGAAAACGGTGATGAGTTGAGCGCAGCACCTGACATGGAGGTGACGCGATGACCTGTCAATTCTGCCAGCAATCAGTCACCCGGCGCGATCTCAACATTCACCACATCATGCCGAAGAGCGAGGGCGGGACTGAAACCGCCCCTGCTCATAAAACCTGCCACATCCGACACCACAGCCAGAACGGGGATTTCAGACGGTGGGGACAGAAGGGCGGACTGGTGACGGCCAGTTACTGGATTTGGATTTTCAATCTGAAGTTTGGCGCGGGGCCTGCTGATCCGTACCGCCGCATCCCGTTCGGAAGATAAACCACAACTCGAAAAGCAAAGGGCTTCCAGAGTGCTTACGACACAAAGGAAGCCCTGAATATCAACCCCTTTTTACAGGAGCCAATATCATGCAACGTCAATCTACCACAACCACAGATTCAACGAAATGGAGTGACCTGTTGCGGGAAGCCGTCAGCATCCCCGGCACAATTCTCGAAGCTTACAGCGCATTTCACGGCTACAGCATCGGCAATCAGATACTGGCAAGAGTGCAATGCCGGATGCGCGGGATTCAGCCCGGCCCGATCTCCACTTATCCCGGATGGAAGGCGAAAGGGCGACAGGTCAGGAAGGGCGAGAAGGCCATCACGCTCTGCATGCCGATCACCTGCAAAAGAAAGGGTGAGGCTGAGAGCAGGGGAACTGAGAATGATGAAGCCGGAGTCTTCACGATGTTTGTTTATAAGCCTCACTGGTTCGTCATCAGCCAGACAGACGGCGAGCCGCTGGAACTGCCACCGATCCCGGAATGGGACAGGGCGCGGGCTCTGGCGGGGCTTGGCATCACTGAAACCGTTTTCGATCTGCCTGACGGGAACGTGATGGGATTCGCGAGGGGCAAGAGCATCGCCATCAGCCCGCTTAATCCGCTGCCTCATAAAACGACCTTCCACGAGCTGGCGCACGTCCTGCTGGGTCACACCACAGAGCAGGCATTCGCACACGGAGAGCATACGCCAAAGAATCTGCGCGAAGTCGAAGCCGAGAGCGTGGCGCTGATCTGCTGTGAATCACTGGGGCTGCCGGGGGCAGAGTACGCGAGGGGCTACATCCAGAGCTGGCTTTCGGGTGACGTGATCCCGGAGAAGTCGGCGCAGAAGATATTCCATGCGGCGGATCAGATTCTCAGGGCGGGAGAGATTGGCAGGGCTGAGAAGGTTGATTGCCCGGTCGCGGCTTGAACGGGAAGGGGGGCGGGTCAGTGACGGCTCGCCCCGTCATTACTGATTGCCCTTTATTTATTGGGTTTCGGCACGGATTTTTGACAGCAACCTTGACAGCAACCGGGACAGCAACCGATATTACAGAGCGGTACAGGGTGGAATTAAACCATTGATTTTACAGACAGGGTGGTACGTCACAGGACACAGTGGACACTGCCCCTTGAAACTCTTAATCAACGGGTCGCTGGTTCGAGCCCAGCACGGCCCACCAGTTTTGATCGAAGACTTACAGCCGCCGTTCTGGTGGCTGTAGTCGTTTCTGTGTGCCTATAGTGTGCCAACCCCGCCAAACAGCATCTTTTCCAGCTTGTCAGAGGCGCCCTGCTGCATTGACGGCAGGACGTGAGAGTAAAGGTCGAGGGTGAGTGTGATTGAGGCGTGACCCAGCCGCTCGCTGACCACTTTGGGGTTTTTCCCCGCGGCCAGGAGCAGTGTCGCGCAGGTGTGACGCAGATCGTACAGGCGCACCGCTTCCGGCAACCCTGCGCGCCGGAGCGCGGGCTTGAAATGCCGGCGTCTGAGATTCTCGGGTCTGACCGGTGTGCCTGATTCGGACGTAAACACCAGGTCGAATTGCTGCCACTCGTCCCCCATCTTCAGCCGCTCTTCATTCTGCTTCCGCCTGTGTTCGCGGAGTTCTGCCATCACGGATGCGGGCAGCGGGATCGTGCGGCGGCTCTGCGGGGTCTTTGTCTCCTCGAAGTCCCAGCCGTGCCTGGCGGAGATCCTCTGGCCGGCGGGGCCGCAGCACAATTCAAAGTAGTGGATCGGGGGCTGGGCCGCGTCGCGCTGCAATGGGGCGAAAAATTCGTTTCAGTGGCGGCGCCGGGAGACAAAGGCCAAATCACGCTAAGAGCAGGCCGTCCAACCGACGCTGAAACGTTCCAATGGGCGGAAACACCGTACGGCGACCTGATCCTGCTTTCGCTCGTCACCCACCGTCACCTGCGGGTTGAGTCTGGCAGCGGCCTTGTCACCGCCAACCATCCCGGTCCACAGCCGGATCGAAAAGACGGTTCCTGCTTCACCTGGAAGCAGAGATGATGAGACAATTGGAAACTGCCCTGCTTCAGCCGCAGGATCGTCAGCGAATGCGATGGGAAGGTGAAAGTAATGAATATCTTCAATGGCTTGCCGATGGAGGGATGACGCGGTAGGTCTCGTAGCGGAAGTTGAGCATAATACTGTCATCAGTCTCGGCTCTGACCACTACCTGATAGGCCGGCGGGAAAGTGTCGTGTCCGGCTTTTTTCAATTCCTTCTTCAATTCGAGCAAGTGTGCGGGCGAGCTGAAAAACTCCGCCGCCGCTTGCGCGCCAGCCGAATTCACTCCCGAAAAGATCAGGATGCGGGTCTGCTGATTGGCCGAGCTTTCACCAGGCAGCACCGTGATCAAGCCGAAGACCTGCGTCAGCCGTTGCTGTTGCCCCAGTTTAAGCGCATAACGCGCCGCTGGCGCTTGCCCCGCGGCGGGGCCGACGATGGCGTCCAGGTAGTTGACACGTAGCGGGCAATTTTCCTGAAAGCGGGCCACCGTTGAACTGTAATCCGGCGCGCCAAATAAGATCACATTGCGGCGCCGCAGCATTGGCATAGTGATGGTTATTTCAGGGAATATCTGCGGCGAAACACCGGCGGCGTTCAAAATTCTGAACGCCGTCAGCGCGCCTAACACATCTCCCCAGTAAGTCCCGTTCCTGGTGATGGTTAAAGTCGGGTTGGCAGGAGTGGGGGAACGCGTGTTGTATAGCTCATAAAGCTGCTGAGGCATTGGCAGCGCGCCCGGATAGTTGAATGGAGTAGTTGTCGTCGCGGGAGAGAGCGCGCTTGGGTGTACCGAAAAACTGGTCGGATTGGCGACACATAGCAACACATCAGCACCGGGCGCCAGTAGCGGCCCCCAGGCTTCAACCAGAATCGGTGTCGGGTTGTGTGAAACAGCATTAGAGGCCGGCTTGGCTCCCAGCCACCAGTAGAGCATACCGGCGAGCAGCGCTGTTAATATGACTCCGGCGCTGAAGGGGAGCAGCCAACTTCTTTGCAACTCACGCCGGCCGGTTACTTCGGCCGGCACTAATTCTTCGTGTGCCGTGGGCGAAGGGATAAACTGCGGCGCGAGCTGCTCAGCCGACATTCCGTTGCCATTCGCTTTTTGATGCGGCTGGCTCTCAACAAAGTGCGGACAGTAGGAGCCTTTCAGCAACTCGATGCGCAGCGCGGCGTCGGGCTGTTCGTGTTCGTAAAACTCCTGCAGTTTTTTCCTCAGCGCAAAGGCCCGGGTGCGTACCGCCGAATCATCGCCCGGCGAATAACTGGCTGGCCGCCCCAGCGCCTCGATGCCGATTAGATACTCGCTCAATTCATGGCCGCGCCCGGCCATCTCCATTTCACAGACGTATTTCAGGAAACTTTTCAACTGGTCGGAGCGGGCAAAGGTCTGGCTGTGCAGCACGGCTTCGAGCGCCGCGCACTTCTGCTCGCTCGTCAGAGACTGGCTGGTTTCAAGAGACGTTTCGCGCATAAGTGCTTTTAGCTCAGAGGCTTTTGCCGTGGTGGAAACAGTGCGGGGTATGTTATCAAACGTTCTGTAACATTCAAAGACTTGTCAGACATTTATGGCAGAAGTACAACAGAGTCGCTTTCCTACCATCTGACTAATAAACAGACCCACTGGCTTTGCTGTTAGAGATTTTGTCCGTTTACACCGGCGAGATTCGCTCGGTAAACGGGATGGATGTTCCGCTGGCCTTGGATTACTAAGGCCACACCAGTCCCAGGTCTCCGCGGCCTGACAAGCTGCGGCGCATCTTCACAGGAGGAAATATGAAAATGAGAACGCGATCTATACTTCTTATGCTAGCCAGTGTGGCGATGTTCTCCGTTCTGGCCGCTACTGGCAAGGCGCAAACCAGCGGTGAGATCACCGGTCTGGTGACCGATTCATCGGGCGCGGCCGTGTCGGGCGCCGTCGTCACCGCGACGAACAAGGCGACCGGCGCGCCGCGCAAGGTCACAACTAACAGCGAGGGGCTTTATGCCTTCCCCTCGCTGCTGCCGGGCGTCTACGAATTAAAAGTCGAGCAGGCCGGTTTCAAAACGGCGCGGCTCGACAACGTCAGGATTGAAGTCCAGCAGACAGCACGACTGGATGTGGCGATGGAAGTCGGCGCGGTCGGCGAGACGCTCACCATCACCAGCAACAGCGCGCTGCTCAACGCCGAGACCGCGACGGTCGGCACGGTGATCGAGAACAAGATCGTGACCGAGTTGCCGCTCAATGGCCGCAACTACCTGAACCTGGTGGCGCTCTCGCCCAACGCGAACGTACTCGCGCCTGCCGCGGGGCAAGCGGGCGCCAGGCAGGGCGGCGAACGCGCCGCGCAATCAATCTCCGCTGGCGGGCAGCGCATTTTCTTCGATTACTACACGCTCGACGGCGTCAACAACGTGGACGTGAACTTCAACACGTACGTCGCCCTGCCCTCCATTGACGCGATTCAGGAGTTCAAGGTTCAGATCGGCGTCTACCCGGCGGAGTACGGGCATCAGAGTACACAGGTCAACGTACTCACCAAGTCGGGCGGCAACGCCTACCACGGCGCCCTCTTCGAATTCCTGCGCAACGACGTTCTGGACGCCAAGCAGTACCAGTTCACCTCCGCCAAGCCGAAGAATCCGTTCAAGTGGAACGACTTCGGATTCGAGGCGGACGGGCCGGTGCGCATTCCGAAGCTCTTCAATGGGAAGGACAAGTTGTTCTTCATGTCAAATTATGAAGCCCTTCGCCGCCGGCAGAGCGTGTTGAATACTTTTACCGTACCGACTGCCAGGATGTTTGCCGGTGACTTCAGCGAAATACTCCCCTCAACGATCATCTACGATCCGACCACCGGGCAGCCCTTCCAGGGCAACATCATTCCCACGAACCGGCTGGACCCGATCTCGGTGAAGTTTTTGAAGTACTACAACTCCGCCAACGTGCTCGCCACAAACAACTTTGCGCAGACCAGCTCCCAGCCTTTCAACCGGGACGGCTATGTTCTAAGACTGGACTTCATTGAGTCGCCGAAGTCGCAGTGGATGGGGCGCTACAACTGGGGCGACGAAAACCTCTCCACGCAAGGCCTCAATCTGGCGGGGACGAAGGTGCTGACGAACTACGAACAGTACACCGGTTCGAACACGCGAACGTTAACCTCCAACCTCGTCAACGACGCCCGATTCGGTTATACGCGTTTCTTCAACTCGCTTGGCACCCTGAGCGCCGGGAGTCTGGATGTGGTTTCCTCCATCGGCATCCCGGGCCAGAAACCCGGCGATCCGATCACCTGGGGTATTCCGAACGTCGTCTTTAACGGGGGAGGATTCTCTGCCATCGGCGACGCCAACGACGGTCCTTTCGCCATCAACAACAACTCCCTGCAATTCGTGGATAAGTTGTCCTGGATTCATGGCAAGCACACCTTCGCCTTCGGGGGCGAGTACGGCCGGCAAAATTTCAACCAGCTCGGCAACCAGTTCTCACGCGGCGTATTTACCTTCCAGGCGACTGCGACAACGAACCCCGCCAACGGGACCGGCGGCTACGCCTTCGCCGATTTCCTGCTCGGCAGACTCTTCCAATCCACCAACGCGGCCGCCGTTGCCAACGCGAAATTCCAGCGCAACGTCTTCCACGCGTTTATTGACGACACCTGGAAGGTCACTCCCAGGCTGACGCTGTCGCTGGGCCTGCGCTACGAACTGACGCCGCCCTTCACCAACACGCTTGGCGACTATTTCACGGTGAAGATCCCGAAGATCGAATTCATCGCCAACGCCCCGGAAGCCGATTGGCCGTTCTTCGTGCGGCAGGGCAACTGCACGGATCCTTACCAGGGCCTGGCCATCCGTTGGACGAGTACGAAAGCGGTCTGCGGCGGCGGCCTGAACAACAACCTCAGAGAGACGAAGTACCTGAACTTCGCTCCGCGCGTTGCCATCGCGTACTCGCCCAATGACAAGACGGTGATCCGCGCCGGTTTCGGAGTCTTCTTCATGCAGGACATCGCCAACGCCGAATACTTCGACATGGCCCGCAACATCGCGGCCCGCGTGGACCTCACCTCGACGACCGCGCTCCCGATCACCTGGGGCAATTCGATTCCCGGCGGAAGCGGAACCATCGTCCAGGTGCCGCCGCCGTTTGCCTGGGCGGCCTCTTACAACCACGCTACGCCCTACACCATGCAGTACCTGCTGAACGTGCAGCGGCAGCTCGGCGCCAACTGGTCGTTGGAGGTCGGCTATCTCGGGTCGCAAAGCCGGCACCTTTACGGCTTCGTAAACCTCAACCAAGCGCTCCCCGGCCCGCTGAATAGCATCAATTCGCGCCGCCCGTTCCCCAATTACGGGGTTCTCTCGTTTGTCGGTGACGGCTTCAACGGGAACTACAACGCCGGGAGCGTCAAAGTGACACGGCGCTTCAGCGAGGGTTTGAGCTTGAACACCTCCTACACGTGGGCCAAGTCCATTGATAATGCCAGCGGCACTCGCACCCAGGGACTCGACACACTCTTTCCACAGGACAGCAGTTGTTTGCGTTGCGAGCGGGGGGTGTCGTCCTTCGACGTCCGCCATCGTTGGGTCCTCGGGGTCGTCTATGAACTGCCCCTCGGCAAAGGCAAGCTCCTGAACATCGACAACCCAGTCGCCAACGGATTTATCGGCGGCTGGCAACTAAGCACGAATACGACGATCCAGAGCGGCGTCCCGCAGACCCTCACCATCGGCATCAATAATGCCGGCACCAACAATCCACTACCTGATCGCCCCAGCTACTCGGGGACCGGCGATGGATACGCGGCGAACCGCACGCCCTCAAGGTGGTTCGACCCTGCCTCATTCGTCGTGGCGCCCCAGGGAAGCTTCGGCAATGTCGGGCGGAATACAATGCTCACACCACATTTCCAATCGATTGATATGGCGTTGGGGAAATACTTCCACATGCCTTACAGCGAACACCATGTCCTGCAGTTCCGGCTGGAAGCGTTCAACGTCTTCAACCACCCGGTATGGGGCGCCCCGAACGGAAACATTCTGGCGGGCCCGTCATTTCCGGGAGCGCCCTCCAACGCCGCGCATCAGGGCTTCGGCGTCATCAGCTCAACGGCCCTCCCGATGCGCCAGCTTCAACTGGGGCTGAAGTATACGTTCTGAGTTACGGAGGCGAATCAAACGCTGGCGGCAATCAGCCGGTGAGGAGTCAATGATGCGGATGGTGGGCATTGCGGCCACAGCCGCGGGCTCACCATTTTTTCAGCACCGCGTTGAACTCCCGGATGACCGCCGCCTGCTGGAGCAACCGTGTTTTAGTTGCCACTTGTAGAAAGCGTGGATGCAAACCAGGTGAAGAAGCACAGCGAGTTTCTCGAAAAAGCGGGGTGAGGTAACCGGATTAATAATACTGGGCAGGGTAAGGGATTGTGTCGGCAATGTCTAAAATCAGAGGACTCAGGTGGTGGATGATCGGGCTGATTATGCTCGGCTCAATCATCAACTACCTGACGCGCAGCACGCTCTCGGTTGCCGCCCCGACGCTGCTGAAGGATCTGCACATCGGCACACAGCAGTATTCGTGGGTCGTCGGCACGTTTCAGGGCGCGATCAGGCTGCAACCACTCTGCGGCTACATGCTGGACGTGATCGGCCTGAAGCGGGGGTACGCCATCTTCGCCGTCGCGTGTTCGCTCATCAGCATGGCGCACGGGCTGGTGTACAACTGGCAAGTGCTGGCGGGCCTGCGCGGGCTGCCGGGGCTGGCCGAAGGCTCGGCGAACCCCGCCGGGATGAAGGCGACGGCGGAGTAGTTCCCGGCCAAAGAGCGCGGGCTGGCAGGTGGCGTCTACAACATCGGCGCTTCGTTCGGCTCGATGCTCGCGCCGCCCCTCGTCTCGTGGGCGATCTTGCAGTATAACTGGCAGGCGGCGTTTGTGATGACAGGGGCGCTGGGATTGGTTTGGGTGGCCGTGTGGCCGTGGCTCTGCCACCCACCGGAGAAACACCCCGCGCTCTCGTCGGCAGAGTTCGACTACATCGCCGCCGGGCAGGAGAAGCATTTGCGGCACGACGGCACGCGGCCTGCGGTGCTGTCGTTGCTGCGGCGACAGAACTCCTGGGGCATCGCGCTTTCTGGCCGACCCGACGTGGGGGACACTGACGTTCTGGATGCCGCTCTACCTGTCGCAGACGCGCGGCTGGGACTTGAAGCAGATCGCGCTCTTCGCCCGGCTCCCATTTCTGGCGGCGGACATCGGGTGCCTGTTCGGCGGGACGTTCAGTCTGTGGCTGCAAAAATACTGGCACATCAGCCTCATCAACGTGCGGCGCGCGGGCTTCACGCTCGGCGCCGTCATGATGCTCGGCGTCGGCTTCGTGCAAAGCCCGTATGCCGCGATTGCGCTGCTCAGCCTCGCCGGCTTCGCCCATCAGACCTTGTCCGTGACCGTGATCACGATGTCTTCGGATTTGTTCAGGAAAAACGAAGCGGCGACGGTCGCGGGGATGGCGGGCACGTTCGGCAATGCCGGGCCGCTGGCCTTTTCGCTGCTGATCGGCGCGCCGGTGTTGAAGATCGGCTACACGCCGTTCTTCATCTGCCTCGGCCTGCTGGATGTCATCGGCGCGGTGATCTTGTGGACTGTCGTTAAGGCGGATGTGAAGGCGGCTCAGGCCGTCGAGGTTTGATTTGTCAGTGGTCAGTTGTTCGTTGCCCGTTGTTAGTTGTTTGTAGTGGCGTTCATTAACAACCGACGACTGACAACGAACAACTGACAACAGACTAAAACGTAAGTACGAGCTGCTTCATGGTTGCTACCATTCAAAATCCGATTCTGCGCGGGTTCAACCCTGACCCCTCGATTGTGCGCCTGGGTGACGATTACTACATCGCCACCTCGACGTTTGAATGGTTCCCCGGCGTGCAGATTCATCACTCCCGCGACCTCGTACATTGGCGATTGCTGACGCGTTCACTAAACCGTCCGAGTCAATTGAATATGCTCGGTGACCCGGACTCCTGCGGCGTGTGGGCCCCGTGCATGACGTATGACGGCGGGCTGTTTTACCTGATCTACACGGACGTCAAACGCTACGGGCGCACTTCGCAGCCGGGCAGCGTCGGCGCGGGGCTGCGCGACATGCACAACTACCTTGTGACTTGCCCGACGATTGACGGCGAGTGGTCAGACCCTGTGTTCCTGAATAGCAGCGGCTTCGATCCGTCGCTGTTTCACGACGATGACGGACGAAAATATCTGGTGAACATGCTCTGGGATCACCGGCCGGGCAGGAATCGGTTCGGCGGCATCGTGCTGCAAGAGTACCTGCCCTCGGAACGCCGGTTAGTCGGCGAGCGGCACAACATCTTCACCGGGACAGCCATCGGCTTCACCGAAGCGCCGCACTTGTACAAGCGCAACGGCTATTACTACCTGATCACGGCGGAGGGCGGCACGGGCTGGGGGCACGCGGTGACGATGGCGCGTTCGCGCGAGCTGCCGGGGCCATATGAGCTGCACCCGGACACGTACATTCTGACGGCGCGCAACCGCCCGGACGCGGAACTGCAACGCGCCGGGCACGCCGATCTCGTCGAGACTCAGCATGGCGACACCTACATGGTCTATCTCTGCGGACGGCCGCTCCGGAATCGCGGGCGTTGCACGCTCGGGCGCGAGACGGCCATTCAACGCATGACATGGGGCGCAGACGACTGGCTGTACACAGAGAATGGCGACGCCTTCCCGCAGCGCGAAACTGCCGCACCGGAGTTGCCGCCGCACCCGTTCCCGCCCGCGCCGACGCGGGAAGATTTCGACGGCCCGACGCTGCCCATCGAATTTCAATGGCTGCGCTCGCCGTGGCCGGACGAGTTATTCAGCCTGACCGCGCGGCCCGGCTACTTGCGCCTGTTCGGGCGCGAGACGACCGGGAGTCTGTTCCGCCAGGCCCTCGTCGCGCGGCGGCAGCAGGCGCACTGCTACAGCGCTGCAACGGCCGTCGAGTTCGAGCCGCAACACTACCAACAACAGGCCGGGCTGATCTGCTACTACAACGGCTCCAAATTCCATTACCTGTACGTCTCGACGGATGAGGCCGTCGGCAAACACATCCGCGTGATGACGTGTCACCCGGAGTTGCCGGACATGTTCACCGCGCCGATTCCCATCGCTGCCGGCGCGCCGGTACACCTGCGGGTGGAGGTGGATTACGAACGGCTGCGCTTCGCGTTTCGTGTGGGCGGCGGCGAGTGGCAGTGGCTGCAGGAACAGCTTGACGCGAGCATCCTGTCGGACGAAGCCGGCCCGCCCACGGCCCCGAATTTCACCGGGGCATTTGTCGGGATGTGCTGTCAGGATTACGCCGGCACAGGCTTCCCGGCTGATTTCGACTACTTTGAATATCGCGAGCGTGAATTCTCCGCCGCGCCTTTGCCTTAATTTTCAAGAGAGGACAACGATGATCATTGCGAAATTCTTTCGTGCTGGGACGCTAATGTTCATTATCGCGCTCGCGCTTCCGGTTGCAGCTCAAGTGCAAACCGAAGTGCCTCCAATAGTGCCCGGTGCGAAGCCGGTAAAGGTGGAGCGCATTAAGATTCATGGCACAGCCCTCGAAGGCAACCTGGAAGGAGATGCTGTTGACCGCGACGTACTCGTATTTCTGCCGCCGAGTTACGACAAGCAAAAGTCACGGCGTTATCCGGTCGTCTATGCTTTGCACGGATATTCCATCGGCGCCGAGCAGTGGGGCCAGGAAATCCACGTGCCGCAAACCATCGAGGGCGCTTTCGCCCAAGGCGCTAAGGAAATAATCGTCGTGCTACCAGATTCCAAGACCCTGCACAACGGTTCGATGTATTCGAGTTCAGTCACCACCGGAGATTTCGAGCAGTTTATTGCGCGTGATGTGGTCTCTTACATTGACGCGCATTACCGGACGATTCCAACTCGGCTGGCTCGTGGACTGGTGGGCCACTCCATGGGAGGGTACGGCGCGACGCGCATCGGCATGAAGCACGCCGATGTGTTTGGCAGTCTGTACATCATGAGTCCGTGTTGCTTATCTCCACGGCCTGCCGGGCCGACGAACCCGGAAGTAGAGAAGGCTCTGGAAGCGGTAAAGACACCCGAAGATTCGGCCAGGTTGCCGTTCCCCGCGCGCGCACAGTTAGCCACTGCCGCTGCCTGGTCGCCCAATCCGAAGAACCCTCCACTGTATAGCGACCTGCCCAGGAAGGGTGGCGAACCTCAGCCGGATGTGTTGGCGAAATGGGCGGCGAATGCGCCGCTGGCGTTCATCGATCAATACATCGGAAACCTTCGGCAGTATCGCGCGATCTCGCTCGACGTGGGGGACAAAGATGGCTTGAAAGTTGATACAGAAAAACTGCACAATGTGCTGGATAAGTATGGAATCGCAAATAGCTTCGAGGTGTATCAGGGCACTCATACCAGCGCGGTGGCAGTTCGTTTCCAAAATTACGTGATGCCGTTTTTCAGCAAGAATCTATGCTCCGGGAACAGCTGTAAGTAATGCCATCAGATATTGTGGGCACTCCCGATGACAAGTGTGCCCTGGGCAGCTTTTCAATTTTTAATAGCACAAGTCCTATGAAAAAAATCCTTGTGGCAGCCATCTTCATACTCGTGGCAGCCGTCTTTACCAATGACTCGCTTGTCTTCGCGCTCGAAGGCCAAATCGGAATTCATGATCCTTCTACCATCATTGAATGCAACGGCAGGTTCTACACCTACGGCACTGGCGGTACTTCACTCGTCTCCGATGACGGTTGGAATTGGCGTCGCGGCACTCCGCTCCCGCGACGCGGATTAGCCCCGGACGTCATTCACATTGGCGACCGCTACTACCTGTATATCGCCGCCAACAGTGGCCCGACGAAGGCTAACATCAACCTGCTCACGAATAAAACGCTTGATCCGAATTCACCTGATTACAAATGGGAAGAGGGCGGCGTTGTGGCTTCTTCGGACGGAGTCGAGGACTGCAATGCCATTGATCCGGGCGTCCTGCTTGATCCAACTACGAAACGACTGTGGCTTACATACGGCTCCTATTTCGGCTACATCCGGCTGGTGGAGCTTGATCCCAAAACAGGCAAGCGTCTCAACGCGAATGAAAAGCCACGTAACATTGCGATCAACAGCGAAGCCTCGATTATCATTTATCACGATGGCTGGTATTACCTGCTGGTCACGCACGGGAGTTGCTGCCGCGGAGCCGACTCCGGCTATAACATTCGCGTCGGTCGCGCGAAGAAAGTAACCGGGCCATTCCTGGACAACATGGGCGTAGACATGATTCAAGGCGGAGGCAAGCTTTTCGTTGGATCATCTGGACGCATGATTGGTGCCGGCCACTTCGGCCTGTTCGATCTTGGCGATGGCGTAGAGAGGTTTTCACTGCACTATGAAGCCGATTTAGACAGAGGTGGGGCCAGTGTACTCGACATTCGCCCATTGCTTTGGAAAGACGGTTGGCCGGTCGCCGGTGAGAATTTGAGGGCAGGCACGTATCAGCTTGAATCCCTGCGCACCGGCACTGCGCTCGAACTTGCCATAGAAGGATTTCCCGTTGGCGGCAGGCCCGTACGACGCGGCCCGCCGCCGGCAGCGCCCGGCGGAGCAGCAGGCCCGCCAGCAGGTAATGCAGGCCCTCCGGGCGGTGGAGGCGGGATGTTCGCGGGCACTGGCAAACCGATCCCGACACAGGATGTCGCGGAGGTTTCGACGAAATGGCCGACGGGGAATGTTGATGTTCGGATGGGCAACTACGTATGTCAGGCTCAGCAGAAGTGGACGATTGAGCCAGTCGTTAACGAGGCCAATGCTGGGGGCTATCTTGGTGCGCCGTATTTCAAGATTACCATTGCCGGAACAACTCGGACATTGGCTGCGACTGAGGGCGGGGAACTCATCGTCTTGCCCGCCTTCACCGGAGGCCCCGAACAGCTTTGGCGTTTCGACCAGCTTGCGGATGGTAGTTGGCGAATTATGCCCAAGGTGATTCCCAACTCGAAAGATCAACTTGCTCTTTCGGCTGTCGGCAGCAGTTTCGCCACGCTCGCCAAGTTCGATCCGAATGGAGAGAAGCAACGTTGGCTGCTCAAGACCCCGTGAACCCAAAGCCAGGCAATTTATGAATCTTTCGCGCGCACCGTTTCTTTTAACGGCTACTTTCCCTATCGCCGCTAGCCTCGTCGTTCTATCCTTCGCTGGTGTAAACCGGCGCATCTGGCTGATGCACCTTCTACTGATCTGCGCGACCTGCCTCCTTATAGTGGCAGGACAGTTCTTAGATCGTCGGACTCACGGTTCCACGCCGGCCAAGATAATTGCTCTTCTTGCCCTGGCCGGTATCGCCGCGCCTCTATTGAATAAATCATCAGGGCCTGATCGCTGGGTTTCATTGGGACCATTGAAACTCTACATGGCGCCATTGCTACTGCCATCATTCTTCGCAGCCTGCACAGTATCTGTTCGCAAGCGAGGTAAGATGGAGACAATCGCTTACACAGCACTGGTTGGCGCAAGCATTCTGTTGGCGATTCAACCGGATGCCTCTCAAGTGCTGGCATTGCTCGCCGGTTCAGCGGTTCTTTTTATGCGATACCGCGCGAATTTACCAAGGCCAGCTATTACCTTAGGAGCCATGGTGCTAGTCACAGCAGGGGCTTTCACTCGCCCTGATCTGCTTGAGCCTGTCCCATACGTCGAGAGTGTTTTTGCCCTTGCACTTGGTGGCTCGCTCCTTGCCGGTCTCGCCGTCATCGCCAGCGCTTTTATTTTTATTGCAGGCCTATACGCCTACTCGCTTCGAAGCGCTGCCTGGTTAGCTGCCGTAGCCGCCTATTATGCGGTGTTGTTCCTTTGCTCAGTTGCAGGACTGACACCAGCGCCTCTAATTGGCTATGGTGCCGGCCCACTGTTGGGCTTTGGCCTCATGGCAGCAGTCTCATGGTGGGTAGATCCTGAAGCGCCGCTTGGTTCAAGCGTAATCACCCAAGAGCTTTCGTGAATATGCACTTCGTCAAACACTTCGCCTTCATCGCCGCAATCATGCTCGCGGTGTTTCCATCACTTGTCGCTATCTCAAACATTGCGGCGCAGACTCCGCCCGTAACTTTGACGACACCAACCACGTCAGAAAAAGCTCCCACCGTTGATGGCTTCATACAACGCTGGCTTGTGCTGGAGCCAATCGCTGCGAATGGGCTCACGGACAGCGCGGTGCAGACGCTTGTCAAGAAAGAGCATTTCCCCGATCAGTTCACGGTCATCCCGCGCGACGGCGACAAGGTGGCCGTCGGCGGCGCGGAACTCACCTGGCATGCGGTGGACACCGTGAACTACAACGTCAACCTTTTCCATTTCGCCCGCGCGCAGGGCAAGAAGACATCCGATGTTCTGTTCTGGGCTGTGACCGTCATCAACTGCCCGCGCGAGATGCGTGATGTGCGGCTGGCCATCGGTTCCAACGCGGCGTCGGTGTGGTGGGTCAACGGCAAAGAGGTCATAGGCATTTATGGCGACCGCCAGACCGTCATTGACGACGGCGTCTCCAGGCGGCTCACGCTCAACAAGGGGCCGAACGTCGTGCGCGCCGCGATTGTCAACGGCGGAGGGGCGACGGACTTTTGCGCACGGTTCCTGGACGCAGATGACAAACCGATAAAAGACATCACCGTGAGCCTCAGCTCGACACGCGCAATTCCCTCACACTAAGGATAGAGGCGACTGTTATGAAATCGAAGATGGCACTGTTCCTTCTCGTCGTGTTACTGACTCCGGCCACACAGGCTTTGGCCGACCCAGACCCGAATTTCTACATCTACCTGTGCTTCGGGCAATCGAATATGGAGGGCGGCGGGCGCATCGAAGAGCAGGATCGTACGGTTGACCCTCGCTTTCAGGTGCTGGCGGATTTTGACAATCCGAATCGGGATTGGAAGAAGGGCCAATGGTACGACGCGATTCCGCCTTTGACGCGCCGCACCAGAGGCATTTCGCTCGTGGATTCTTTTGGTAGAACGATGGTCGCGGGCCTTCCGAAGAATATCCGTGTCGGCGTGGTCAAGGTCGGCGTTTCCGGCACGAAGATTGAGCTGTGGGATAAGGACAGTTACCGGGAATACCTGGCGACGGCTGATGCCTGGAAGGTCAAAATTGCCGATGAATACGGCGGTAACCCTTATGCCTACCTGGTTGGACTTGCGAAAATCGCCCGGCAGTCCGGGGTGATCAAGGGCATCCTGTTGCATCAGGGAGAGTCAAATGCCGAAGACAAGGATTGGCCGAGGAAGGTCAAGATTATCTATGACAACCTGATGAAGGACCTGAACCTCAGGCCTGAATCAGTGCCGCTGCTGGCGGGTGAAGTGGTCAACGCCGATCAGGGGGGCGAAAAGGCAAGCGCGAATGAGATCATCAAGAAGCTGCCGGAAACGCTGCCCAATTCCTACGTCATCTCTTCGGCCGGTCTGCCATGCAATGCCGATCACCTCCATTTCACTGCGGAAGGTTACAGGCAGTTCGGCAAGCGTTACGCTGAGAAGATGCTTTCACTCCTGGGATACAAGGTAAGTGAAACCCAAACATCAACCACGCCGCCGAACGCTCCCGATTGGACCGGGCCATATCCGCCGTTCAAAATCGCGGGGAATCTCTACTACGTCGGCAGCAAGGGCCTCGCCAACTATCTCATCACCACACCTCAAGGTCATATCCTGATCAACAGCGACCTTGAGGCGAACGTCCCTCTCATCCGGGCGAGCGTGGAGAAGCTCGGATTCAAGTTCACTGACATCAAGGTCCTGCTCATCAGCCACGCGCACTGGGACCACGACGCCGCCAGCGAGACCATCAAGAAGCTGACCGGCGCGAAGTACATGGTCATGGACTCTGACGTGTCGGTTGTCGAATCGGGCGGCAAGACGGACTTTCAGTATGGTAACGATCCGGCGACTCTCTACAAGCCCACGAATGTGGATCGCGTGCTACACGACGGCGATGAGGTCAAGTTGGGGGGCGCCGTCCTGGTGGCACATCTCACGCCCGGCCATACGAAAGGCTGCACCACGTGGACTATGAAGGTGCAGGAGGCGGGTAAGACCTACAACGTTGTGATCGTCGGCAGCCCTAACGTGAACCCCGGCTACCGGCTCGTGAACAACGCCGCCTACCCGCAGATCGCGGCTGATTACGAGAAGATGTTCCGCGTCTTGAAGTCCCTGCCGTGCGACATCTTTCTCGGTGCGCATGGCAACTACTTCAACCTCGAAACGAAGTACGCGCGGCTGAAGGAGGGCGGCCCTGCGGTCTTCGTTGATCCCGAAGGCTACAAGAAGTACTTGGCCGACAGAGAACAAGCATTCAAGACCGAACTCGCAAAACAAAGAGCCGCTCGGCCGTAGTGATCAATAGACAGAAGACAGAGCGGTCTAACGCAATTCAGTAAAAAGGAGAAATCAGATGAAACGATTTTGGATCACTCTATTGGCGGGTCTGTGGTGTGCGCTTTTCACGGGCCTCTGCTACGCACAAGACACGAGCGATTTTCAGCCTGCGACGACCAACGTGTGGGGAGCGGAATATCCCCGCGTTGATGGTACGGGCAGGGTTCAACTTCGCGTCAAAGCTCCCGACGCGACGAAGGTCAGGATCAATTTCTGGAGCAACCCCAAAGCGGAGATGGTGAAACAAGCGGATGGATTCTGGACGTTCACTACACCTCCGCTGGTTCCCGGCTTCCATTACTACAATTTCGTCGTTGATGGCGCGGAGGTCAGCGACACGGGCAGTCAGTCTTTTTTTGGCGGCGGCAAGTACGCCAGCGGGGTTGAAGTTCCTGAACCGGGTTCGACTTATTATTCGATTCAAGATGTGCCGCACGGTCAGGTGCGTGAGGTTTGGTATAACTCGAAAGTGACGGGCAGTTGGCGGCACGCGCTGGTCTACCTGCCGCCGAGTTACGAGACGCAAACCAAACAGCGCTTCCCCGTACTCTATTTGCAGCACGGCGGCGGCGAGGATGAGACGGGATGGATTCGGCAGGGGCGTGCCAACTTCATCCTGGATAACCTGCTCGCGGAAGGAAAGTGCAAGCCGATGATCGTCGTGATGGCGTATGGTTATGCCCGACGTGCCGGGCAGCCAGCGCCCGTTGTGGCCGGCCCTCCCACTTCTCCCGATAGGGCGAAGGCCATGCAGGAAATGATGTCGGCTTTTGGAGACGACGTGACACAGGCGCTGATCCCATTCATTGACAAGACCTACAGAACGCTTTCTGATCGCGATCATCGGGCGATGGCGGGCCTTTCGATGGGCGGGATGCAGACGTTCCAGGTCACGCTGAATCATCTCGATCTGTTTTCCTACATCGGCGGTTTCAGCGGAGCGGGCGGCATGCTCGGAGACCGCAAGATGGATCCCAGGACCGATTACAACGGGGTCTTTGCCGATCCGGCTGCATTTGCCAGGAAGGTAAAATTGCTCTGGGTGGGTGTCGGAACTGTCGAGCCTGAGCGAATGCGTGCCGGACTTCACAGACTCCATGACGGGCTAACAGAGGCCAGGATTCAGCACGTCTGGTATGAATCACCTGGCACAGACCACGAGTGGCAGACCTGGCGCCGCGATCTGAAAGACTTCGCCCCAAGACTCTTTCAATAAGCCGCGCAAAAAGGCTGCGGCCTTTGCGAAACAGAGGTATTACGGTTTTGACGTATCTGATGGATGAACCATAACGGTTTTGAGAAAGGCCTCGTAGATCGGGGGGAATCAAAGCCCTTCCTGTTGAGCGAGGCCTTACTAAAAAGACGTGGCCGTGACTAAGAAATGACGCCGCGCAGGATTCGGCTAAATCAGACCTCATCCTGGCTTGCTGCCGCCCGGCAAGGCAAAATAGGATAAACATGAAAATGAGAATCAACCCTGTGCTAATGCTCGCACTGGCGCTCACGCTCATTGGCGCCGCGTTGACGATGGCCGCAGGGGCCGGGCAGGCTCCGCCTCGACCGAAAGGCCCATGCGATATTTACGCCGCCGCAGGCGCTCCCTGCGTGGCGGCCCACAGCACGACGCGGGCACTGTACGCCTCCTACAACGGCCCGCTCTATCAGGTGCTGCGCCAGTCGGATGGCAAGACCTTGGACATTGGCGTCGTTCAGCCCGTTGTGTCGCCGGTCCCGGACGCCGGTGGATACGCCGACGCAGCCGCACAGGACGCGTTCTGCGCCAACACCTATTGCTGGATCACGAAAATCTACGACCAATCCTCCAGGCACAACGACCTCATACAGGCGCCCCGCGGCGGATTCAGCGGCCCGGCCATGGGTGGGTTTAATAACCTCCCGGTCGCCGACATGGCGCCGATTACGATCATGGGCCACAAGGCTTACGGCGTCTTCATCGCGCCGGGGATGGGCCTCCGCCAGAATGATGCGAAGGGCACTGCGGTTGACGATCAGGCCGAAGGGCAGTACTGGGTCATTAACGGCCACCATTACAACTCCGGCTGCTGCTTCGACTACGGCAACGCCGAGATTGACAGCCGCGACGATGACAATGGCACGATGGAGACCACATACTATGGCAACGCCACCGCCTGGTATCGCGGGAGCGGCACCGGTCCGTGGATCATGACCGACCAGGAGAATAACCTTGTCGGTTGCGTCAACCCGGATGGATCGAAATACTGCGCAAACCTGCCGAGCATCAACTGGCGGTTCATAACCGCGATGGCCAAGGGCGAACCGCATCACTGGACATCCCTGGGAGGCGACGCGCAGCGGGGCGAACTGAAGGTGATGTTCGACGGGCGGCGTATTGACCACACCTATGACCCAATGCGCAAGCAGGGGGCCATCCTGCTGGGCAACGGCGGCGACAACAGCGTCGGCTCGCAGGGCACCTTTTATGAAGGCGCGATGACCGCCGCAGGCACTTTCCCTTCGGACGCCACCGACCAACTGGTGCAGGCCAACGTCGTGGCCGCCAGGTACGACGTGCCGCGGCTGAGCATCGCGCCTGCCTCGGCAACTGCCGCTCCGCCGGGACTACAGACGTTTTCACCGGGGGACTCTAAGGAGACCACCGTGACTTTCACCAATACCACAGGCGTGCCTGCGGTGAGCCTCCAGTTGAGCATTTCCGTGCCCAGGCAGTGGGCGTCCGTTGTTTCGGGCGCTACCAAGACATCGGCGACGTTCGCTGATCCGGTCGCGCCCGGCGCGAGCGTGAGCGCGACCTTCAAAGTCACCTCTGGCTCAGCGGCCTTCAACGGCGACCTGGTCGCCAACGCCCAGTGGGCGAACCAGACGAGCGGCGCCAAGCAAACCGAAACAGCGGTCGAAAAGGTGCGGAATGTCAGCCCGATCAAGATTAACGAGTTCCGCGTTAGCGATGGCTCTCCCACCAACTCGACCAACTCATTTATCGAACTCTACAACTCCGGCGCGAAGGAGGTTGACATCTCCAACTGGACCTTGACCAAACACCCGACCCAGCAGCCCATCTTCTCGGCGGTGAAAATCCCCGCCGGGATGAAGCTTGCAGCGGGCGGCTTCTACCTGCTTGGCCTCTCCAACTCCGGGCTGGCCGTCCCCGCGCGCAAGGGCGACACCGCCATCTACGTTAGGAGTACGACCGGCATGAAGGTTGGCGATACGATCACGATTGACACTGGCTCCGGCGTGGAGACCCGCAAGATCGTAAGCATCGGGACGGCAGCCGGCGGCATTACGACGGTGTGGCAACCCCTCCCTGACGGTCCGGTAATCACGATCCCTGCCGGCTCGACCAGCGTGCCAGTTACAAACGTATCCGGCTTCGAGGTCGGCCAGAAGATCGCCATCGGCTATGGCGCCACCTACCCAACCATCGCAAAAGCCGTGGAGCGGTATGAGGTGGCCACCATCACTGCTGTCGGCAAGCCGGGCACGCAAGCCTTCCTGGGAGTGGACGCACCCGCCGGCGCAACCAACATCAAAGTGACATCCGTCGCCAACATCTCGGTCGGTGACAAAATCAGGTTGGATATCGAAAGCGTCGGCCACGGGATCGAGACCGTCACGGTCACGCGCGTCGGCACGCAGGCGAGCCGCACGGCGCTCTCGGCTGATGCGAGCGCCGGCGCGACGAATATCAAGATCCGCGGCGCGTTCGGACCGAATAGCGGCTTCCAGGGCGCTGTGGGCGACAAGATGACTGTTGGCACGCCCGCGAACCAGGAAACGGTGACCATCACCGCCATCGGCTCCCCGGGCCAGACCGGCGCCGGCATTGACTTCACGCCAGCCCTCGCCAGAGCGCATGTTGCCCGCGAGTGGGTGGTAGCGCATGGAACGGGCCTGGACCTGGCCGCCCCGCTGAAGTTCAACCATGCGGCCAACCTCCCCTTTGCCGTTCAGGGAACGGGGATCAGCTTTCAACCGGTGACGGCCTTTGCCCACTCGAGCAACGAGCCTGTCCAGCCGCTCGGCACCGGCATCACGCTCGACAGCCCCTTGGCAAAGGATCACGACATCAACGCGGTTGTGCGCGACGCCGCTGTCACGACCGCCGGCTACCAGGGGAGTCCCGCGCCCAACCAGTGGTTTGGTGGCCCCGCCCTTTCACCCAGCGCCGGCAGCATGGTGCTGCGTGACGCCGCTGGCCTGGTCGTTGACAGCTTGGACTATGGTCTCCTGGTTGATCCCTGGGCTGCCGAGGGTTACCAGGCTGCCTCCGGAGCAGGGCAGGGCGGTTGCCGCGTGCCCACGCCCGGCCCAGCCGGTGGCGGCGGGCCAAACGCCACTGCCATCACGATCAATCGGAGTGCGGGCCGCTTCCCGGACGGCCTGGACAACGACAGCAACTGCACCGATTTCCTGTTGCAGCCCGCCACCACCCTGCCGACCGGTTCAGCCGCCGGTGCGACCAATATCAAAGTCGCCAGCGTGGCGGACTTTGTCGCTGGCCAGACGATTATGATTGGCACAGGCGCGAACCTTGAGACCGCCGTCATCGCGACGGTGGGCACGGCGGGCGCCACCACAGTCCGCGCCGCCACCGATGTGGGCGCGACCGTGATCCCAGTGGCCAGCCCTATCGGCTTTAGCGCCGGCCAGACGATCACCGTGGATAGCGGCGCAAACCAGGAAACCGTGGTCGTCGCCTCCACCACCTTCGGCAGAGGCGGTGCCGCAATCACCGTTACGTCGCCGCTCAAATCTGCGCACGCGGCTGGCGTCCAGGTTACCGGCTCCGGCATTACGCTCACTGCTGCATTGACCAAGGCGCATGACGGCGGAGCGCAGGTCGCCGCCAGCCTTCCCACACCCGGCGCACCCAACAAGTATTTCAGGAGAAGTCATTGAGGGGGCGGGCCGAAAGGATTCATTAATCATGCGTGTACTTCTTCTCAGTTTCGCTTTGATCATTGTGCCCCTAACTGCACCCTTCGCAGCCCCACAAAAAGTTGACTTGACCGTTGACGTGTCCAGGGCCGGCGCGAAGATTGATCGCAACATCTTCGGCCAGTTCGCCGAACACCTCGGCCACGGCGTGTATGAAGGCATATGGGTCGGCCCGGGTTCCTCAATTCCGAATACTCGCGGCATTCGCAACGATGTCGTCGCCGCGCTGAAGGCGATCAAGGTGCCGAACGTTCGCTGGCCGGGCGGCTGCTTCGCCGACGAATACCACTGGCGCAAAGGCATCGGCCCACAGCGGGTAGAGACGCTCAACCCCAACTGGGGCGGCGTCATTGAGCCGAACACTTTTGGGACTCACGAGCTCATGGACTTCCTCGACCAGATTGGCTCCGAGGCGTACCTCTCGGTCAACGTCGGTTCCGGCACGCCGCAGGAAGCGGCCGAGTGGCTGGAATACCTGACTACGACGCAGCCGACAGCGCTGGCCAAAGAACGCGCCGCCAACGGCCATCCCACTCCCTACAAGATTGCCTACCTCGGCATCGGCAACGAAAGCTGGGATTGCGGCGGCAACATGACGCCCGACTACTATCTGAGCCAACTCAAGATCTACAGCCGCTTCGTCAGGAACTTCAATCCGGCACAGCAGGGTAACCAGCAGATGCTCAAGATCGCCGTCGGCCCGGGCGGAAATGAACCGCGCTTCACCGAATGGGCCGAAGCCGTCATGAAGGTCTGGCAGAATCGCCAGTGGAGTTTGGATTTCAACGGCCTCTCGCTGCATAACTACACGGTCGTGCATTGGGATAAAAAGCTCGCCTCTGTCGGATTCGGCGAGAACGAATACAGTCAGATTCTCAAGGCCACTTTGGAGATGGAAGGTCTGGTCAGCAAGTATTCGGCCCTGATGGACAAGTACGATCCGCAAAAGAAGGTCGCGCTCGTGGTTGATGAATGGGGCGCCTGGTATGCGCCGCTGCCCGGCAGCAATCCGGGGTTCCTGGTCCAGCAGAACAGCCAGCGTGACGCCATCCTGGCCGCGCTTAATCTCAACATCTTTGCCCGTCATGCCGACCGCGTGCGCATGGCCAACATCGCCCAGATGATCAACGTCCTGCAGGCGATGATCCTGACCGACAAAGAAAAGATGGTGCTGACCCCGACCTACTACGTCCACAAAATGTATGTGCCGTTCCAGGACGCCACGTTCGTGCCGGTCACGTTCAACGCAGGCAGCTACACGCACGGCGACATTACCTTGCCGCGAGTGGATGCAATCGCTGCCAAGGACAAGGCCGGCAAGCTGTGGCTGGAAATCACGAATGTGGACCCCAATCAATCGGTCGAGATTGAAGTGAGCCTGACAGGCATCACGGCTAAATCGGCAGCAGGAGAAACGCTGACCGCGCCGAAGGTGGATAGCATCAACAGCTTCGAGGCGTCGAATACGGTCGTGCCAAAGCCTATCGCGGCGAAGGTTCAGGGCGGTAAGCTGGTGCTGAAGCTGGAACCGAAGTCAGTGACCGTGGTCGCAGTCGAGCAATGACGCAAGACTGCATGTGAAGACCGAAAGAACATCAGAAGGAGCAATGACAGTGAGGAAGCTATTTTCTCGACGCGATTTTATCAAAACATCGGTGGCTGCCGCCGGACTGCGTGCAACTGCACGACTAACTCAAGCCGCGACCGCGACCCAATCTACCCACACCATCGCTCCTGGGCCATTCCAGCCGACCTGGGAATCGCTCGTGCAGAACTACCGTGTACCTGAATGGTTCCGCGACGCGAAGTTCGGCATCTGGGCGCATTGGACGGCCCAATGCGTGCCGGAGCAGGGCGACTGGTACGCGCGCAGAATGTATCTACAGGGCGACTCGGCTTACGACTATCATGTGAAGACCTACGGTCACCCATCCAGGTTCGGCTTCATGGAGATTGACAACCTGTGGAAGGCGGAGCGCTGGGAGCCGGAGAAGCTGATGCCCCTCTACAAGCGTGCGGGGGCGAAATACTTCTTCGCCCTCGCCAACCATCACGATAACTTCGATGCCTACAACTCGAAGCACCACGCCTGGAACTCCGTCAACGTCGGCCCGAAGAAGGACATTGTCGGAACGTGGGCCAAGGCCGCGCGCGCGAATGGTCTCAGGTTTGGCGTCAGCAACCACTCGGCTCACGCGTGGCACTGGTTTCAGGTGGCTTATGGGTACGATGCCGAAGGGCCGAATGCCGGCGTGCGTTACGACGCCGCTACCCTGACGAAGGCCGACGGCAAGGGCAAGTGGTGGGAGGGCCTCGACCCGCAGGAACTCTACACCGGACGCAACATAGTTGTGCCCGAGGGCATCACCACCATCAAAGCCATGAGGGAGTGGCATCAGAAGAACACCGGTGCGTGGAACGAGAACCCGCCGCCGATGAATCCGGCGTTCACTGAGAAGTGGTTCCTCCGCTGCCAGGACCTGGTAGATAAATATCACCCCGACGTTCTCTACTTCGACGACACCGAACTACCGCTCGGCCAGGCCGGACTTGACATCGTGGCGCATTATTACAACACGAATCTCGCGCGCAATAAGGGCAAGCTCGAGGCCGTCGTCAACGCCAAACACATGAAGCCGGAACACGTCGCCGCCGTCGTGGAAGATATTGAGCGGGGCGTCGCCACCGGCATCCGCCCGCAGCCGTGGCAGACCGACACCTGCATCGGCATGTGGCATTACAGCCGCGCCATCGCCGAGCAGAACAGGTACAAGACTGTCGGTCAGGTCGTAGACATGCTGCTCGACATCGTGAGCAAGAACGGTAACCTCATGCTCAGCGTCCCCATCCGGGGCGACGGCACGATAGACGAACACGAAGTCCCGTTCCTCGAAGGTATGGCGGCGTGGATGAAGACGAACTCGGAAGGCATCTTCGGCAGCCGCCCGTGGAAGGTCTACGGCGAAGGCCCCTCGACCGTCGAGACGCCCGAAGCGGGCCAGTTCGGCGGCGCGCGCGACGTGCGCCGCAAGCCTTATACGATTGAAGACATCCGCTTCACCACCAAGGGTGACGCGCTCTACGCCTACTTGCTCGCGCCACAGCCGACGACGCAAGCCGTCATCAAGAGTCTGGCGACGAACTCGTCACACGTCGGCGGGCGGAAGGTTAAGGACGTAACGCTCTTGGGCGGGGGCAGGTTGGAGTGGACGCAGAACGAGCAAGGCCTCAGCGCGAAGCTGCCGGAAAGGCTGCCGGGCAATGAAGCAGTCGGGCTGAGGATCAATGGGGTGCTGTAAAAGCAGCAGAAGTTACGCAGCCAGGGTAAAAGGTTCGAGCAGTGGCGATTGCTCTGGCACCTCCTGACGAAATAACGTGCGCCGCAGTTTGTAAATCGTCGTTTGTTGGCGGACGGCTTCCGCCTCCAGGACACAGTAGGCCATCAGACATAAATGCAGATGTGCTGTCTGTGCCTCCCGACTGCGAGCGGGAGATTGCCCCCAGCGCAACTGACCGCGCAGGATTATGAAGAACCCTTCAATCTGCTGGCGTCCTCGATAGAGGGCCTTCACTTGCCGGGGCGAGATGGTCACATCGCTGGTGGCCAGCTCGTGTTCTGAAGGCGGTAGCATAAGTCTGGAGAATGAAGCCGATGCAGCGCGCTGGATTCAACTTTCTTTCCTCTCTTTGCTCAAAACGTGCTGTTTTTTGTGTGCCAACCCGGCGAAACGGTCAAAATCGAGTGAAATCCACTCAAAGGGAAATGCACAGTAAGTGCAGGCGAAAAAAGCCTTTGTGACCCCAGCGAAATCGGTTAAAAATGGCTTGACGAGACTCTTAATCAACGGGTCGCTGGTTCGAGCCCGGCACGGCCCACCAGTTTTGATCGAAGACTACAGCCACCAGAACGGTGGCTGTAGTCGTTTTCAGGGCCTTTGACAGCAACGTTGACGGCCGGCGGCAAAATCAATTCTGACCAGCTGGGATGGTATTCGTATGAGGGGCCGAAGGGCCCCTCTTTGCTTTCCCGCGGCACACACGCGGAAATAATTTTCAGCCGGTGATTCATTCCCGACCGGAATTCCGCGTTAGTGAGTAGTGAGCGATGCTCACAGTTATCGAAGAACGATTGTCACAGGGAGACAGCGCAATGATTCATCACATTTCAATTGATGCCGGCAACCCGCGGCACGTCGCCGACGTGCTGGCCGAAATTATGGGCGGGCAGGTTTTCCCCGCGCCGCCGAACTTCCGGCCCGACTCCTGGTTCGTCTTCTCCGGCGACGAATACGGCACGATGCTTGAGGTCTTGCCCTCGGGCACTGAGATGCGGCCCGGCGAGCGCGAGGCCGGATTCCACGCCGGGGATGCGTCCGGCTCGCCATTCATCGCGGTCCATGCCTACATCTCAACGGAACTGAGCGGCGACGAACTGCTGCGGATCGGCGAGAGGGAAGGCTGGCTGGCGAGGCTGTGCGACCGCGGGCCGTTCGAACTGGTCGAGTTCTGGGTCGAGAATCGGCTGCTGATCGAGTTCGCCTCGCCTGAGATGAAGGCGCAGTACGTCGGCCTGCTGACGAACCCGGAAGCTCTGCAGGCGGCCACGGCCGAGCTTCAGATGAGTGAGTAAGCGAATGCGGTCATGATTACGAAGACCACTTCCGGTCCCGACACAGGCCATTACGCCCGGCCTGCGGACGCGAGTTTGTCCGCGCTGGCGGCTGCTGGATCACGCTTCGCCTTCTGCGCCGCGGCCTGCTGGATTGCGCTTGGAGTGGAATCAATCGTGCGCCCACGGCAGGAGAACTATCGCGACCTGTTCTGGATGATTCCGTTCGGGCTGACACCCGTCACTTTCCTTTACACCCATGCCGTGCAGCGTTCTCAGTCTGCGCGCGCCGAGCAGGTCGGGTTCTATCTGGTGATGACCGCGTCCACCCTTGCGTCCCTCGGGAACGTAGGATTGCTCGCAGGCCAGCCGATCCTGGCAGCCTTCGGCTTCCCTTGGGGAGCGCTGCTGTGGATGGTCGGACTCATCGCGTTCGGCATCGGGACCTTGAAAGCGAAGGCGCTGCCCCGCTATGTCGGCGTCGCACTGATACTGCTCGAACCGGGCTCGATTCTGACCGGCCTGGCCCTCTCGCCGATCTCGCTCCTGCATGATCGGGGTGCCTGCAGCGCCGGCGTGGAAAAGGGACTGGCGCTCATCTTTATCGCTCTCGGCTTGCGTTCGCAACTCCGGCGCTCCTGACCGTCATAATGACGTCCGGCAGCGAAACCATTTCCGCTCTTTTCGTACGTGCCGGTGAACAGAATCACCTTTCTTCAGGCGGCGGGTCGGCAACGGCCCGCCTTTTGTTTGTTGACTGGCGACAACTTTGACAGCAGCGGCTGCCAGCAGCTAGGATAGCCCCCGGTGGAACGCAACAGGCGCAATAACGGCCACCAGTTTTGATCAGGACTGATAGCCACCGGATCGGTGGCTATCGGCTTTTCAGGGCCGCGCATGATCACACGCTGACCAAGGATCGGATATGCAGGAGCGGTTGCAAAAACTGATCGCCGCCGCAGGCGTCGCCTCGCGCCGCAAAGCCGAAGAGTTGATTGTGGCGGGGGCCGTGACGGTCAATGGAGAGGTCATCACCGAGCTGGGGGCGAAAGCTGACCCCGAAGTTGATCATATCAAAGTCGGCGGCAAACTCATCAACCAACAACTCGGCAGCCGGCAGAAAATTTATCTGCTGCTCAACAAACCTGTCGGCTGTCTCAGCAGCACTTCCGACCCGCAGCGGCGACCGCTCGTGGTTGATCTCGTGGAGAAGTATCGCCACAAAGTAAACCCGGTCGGCCGTCTCGATTTCAACAGCGAGGGGTTGCTCCTGCTGACCAATGACGGGGAGTTTCATCACCTGATCACCGGGGCCGCCAGCAAAGTGCCGAAGCGTTATCTGGTCAAAGTCAAAGGGCAACCGAGCGAAGATAAGATCGCACGGTTGCGCCGCGGAGTGGTGATTGACGGCCATCGTTCCGTGCCCGCGGAGCTGCGACTGATTGAAGAAAGCTCGACCAACGCCTGGTTTGAAGTCGTGTTGTATGAAGGGCGCAATCAGCAGATCCGCAAAATGTTCGATGTGATCGGGCATTCGGTCATCAAACTCCGGCGCACGGCGATAGGCTTTCTGCGCGATGCACAGCTCCGGCCCGGCGAGTATCGCGAACTGAGTCAGGAGGAGGTCAAACGATTCTTCCGGATGGCCGCCCGAGGGCAGAAAAGGCGGGAGAAAGCGCAACCCGCAGGCGAAGAAAAGCAGCGCATGAAGACGGCAACACGAAAGCCGTCGTGATCCGGCCCTGGCTTTTGATTTGTCCTGATTTGGCCGCGTTTTAACGACAGATTGCAGCTTGACAAGGCAGGGGCAAGCCTTTAGAGTCCTGTTTTCCCGCGTAATGAATTGCTGGGAAGTAAAGTTGAATGTTTCTGGTTACACCTGCCATCACTCCTTTTCCTGCAAAGTCGAAATCCTGTGAACAGGGCAATTCCGGCGGAGTGAATCACACAGCTTCAAAGTGGTGAGCCGATGGAAATAATGCTGGCCGAAAGCCTTGGGTTCTGTATGGGCGTCAAGCGCGTCGTGGATATGGCTTATCGCGCCCAGTCGAAGTCCGGCGGGACGGAGGTCAGGACACTCGGCCCGTTGATTCACAACCAGCAGGAGATTAATCGGCTCGAGCAGGATGGGATCAGGGTCGTTGAAGATCCGGCTCAACTCAGAGATGGCATGGTGATCATTCGGGCGCACGGCGTCACGCCGCAGGTTTACGCCGATCTGAAGGCGCGCGGGCTGCGCGTGATGGATGGCACCTGCCCTTACGTTCATTACTCGCAACGCAAGGCCGTTGAGTTGCGCGATGCCGGCTATCAGGTTGTGATCGTCGGCGATAAGCATCACCCGGAGATCATCGGCATTCTCGGCCACCTCGACGGGCAGGCTCAGGTTGTCAAAAGCATTGAGGAGGCACGCCGGCTTCCCGTGATGGACCGCGTCGGCACTGTCGCGCAGACGACCATCAGCCCGGAGAAATATCAGGCCGTTGTCGCGGCCCTGCGCGAACGGGCGCGCGAAGTGAAGGTCTGCGAGACGATCTGTGACGCGACGGAAGAGAATCAGGCGGCGGTGCGGCGGCTGGCCGCTGAAGTCGAAGTGCTTTACGTCATCGGGGGCCGCCACAGCGCCAACAGCAACAAACTCGTCGAGCAAGCCGGCGCATTCTGCACGCGTTCGACTTTGATTGAGACGGCTGATGAGATCAACGCGGAAGACTTGCGCGGCGTCGAACGCGTCGGCGTGAGCGCCGGGGCTTCAACGCCGGACTGGATGATTCAGGGGGTCGTGATGCGCCTGAGGGAGATTGATCGCGAATTGAACCCTCCCGGTGCCGCCTGAATCGGGCGGCGATTGAAGGTGGTGACTTTGCCATTCGGCGGTTAATTTGTTTGGCAAACGGGCCGCCGAAGCGTTATCATTCCGGTTCTCTCGTACCCTGCACAAATTTCTTAACCGGATCGCACAGGCGATCCGCGCAGTTTGCAGAAGAAGTTCATTGAGGAGGATTCCTGGTTTCAATGTCAACCCATAACCCTAACCAGCCCGCAGGCAGCGCTGAAGCTCCGGAAGCAGCGCCGATTGCGGCCCAGACTGAAAATACCACTGCTGCTGAGTCCACGAATGTCGTTGATGATGATGCTGAGATGAGCATGGAGGATTTCGGTGCGATCCTCGAACAGCATGAGCGTCAGAGCCACAGCGAAGTCGGCGAAGGTGAAGTTGTCAAAGGCACGGTCGAAAAGATCACCGACCAGTCCGTCATTATCAACATCGGCTTCAAGTCCGAAGGGATTGTGCCGATTGCCGAGTTCAAGGACGGCGATCAGGTGACCGTCAAGCCTGGTGATCAGGTGGACGTGCTGGTCAAGCAGCTTGAGAATAACGAAGGTTACGTCGAACTGTCGCGCGCCGATGCGATCAGGATGCAGACCTGGGAGCATATCGAGCAGGCTTACAAGAGCGGCGTGACGGTCACCGGCCGGGTCACGGATCGCATCAAGGGCGGTCTGCGCGTGGACATCGGCGGCATTCAGGCTTTCCTGCCCGGCAGCCAGGTGGACATCCGCCCGGTGCGCAATCTCGAAAGCTTCAGGAACAAGGACATCGAAGTCCGCGTGCTGAAAGTCAACCGCAAGCGCAGCAACATCGTCCTCTCGCGCAAGGTCGTGCTGGAAGAGATGAACGCCGCGCGCAAGGGCGACACGCTCAAGAGCCTTGAGGAAGGCATCATCGTTGACGGCGTGGTCAAGAACATCACCGAATACGGCGCGTTCATTGACCTCGGGGGCTTGGACGGCCTGCTCCACATCACCGACATGTCCTGGGGCCGGATCCAGAACCCGAACGAGCTGTTCAAGGTCGGCGAGACGATCCAGGTCAAAGTCCTCAAGTTCGATCAGGACCGCGAGCGCGTCAGCCTTGGCTATAAACAGCTGCTGCCCGATCCCTGGAGTACCATCGGCGAGCATTACCAGATCGGCGCCCGAGTCAAAGGCAAGGTCGTTTCGATTGCCGATTACGGCGCCTTCGTCGAGCTGGAGCCGGGCGTCGAGGGCCTGGTTCACGTCTCCGAGATGAGCTGGTCGAAACGGGTCAAGCACCCGTCAAAACTGGTCAGCGTCGGTCAGGAGATCGAGGCTCAGGTGCTGGAGATTGATTCCAACAACCGCCGCATCAGCCTCGGCATCAAGCAGATCGAATCGAACCCGTGGGAGACGCTCGCGCAGCGTTACTCGGTCGGCACGCATGTCAAAGGTCGCGTCCGCAACCTGACTGACTTCGGCGCGTTCGTCGAAATTGAAGATGGCATTGACGGTCTGGTTCACGTCTCTGACATCTCCTGGACGAAGCGGATCAAGCATCCGAGCGAGGCGCTCAAGAAGAATCAGGAGGTCGAAGCCGTCATCACGGCGATTGACGTTGACAACCGCCGCCTCTCGCTTTCGATTAAGGATCTCGAGCCGAACGCCTGGGATCGTTTCTTCAACGAGCGCAAGCCGGGCGACGTAGTGACCGGCAAGGTCACGCGCTTCGCCAACTTCGGCGCGTTCGTCGAACTCGAAGACGGGATCGAAGGGCTGTGCCACGTTTCTGAACTGTCGGATCAGCACGTCGAGAAACCGGAAGACGCCGTACAGATCGGGCAGCAGATGCAGTTCAAGATCCTCAAGATGGATCGCGAGGCGAAGAAGATCGGCCTCTCGGCGCGCGCCGTGGGTAAGGACGAACCCATCGTTGACGTCCGCAGCTACACGGCGAGCGACTCCGGCGGCATGGGCACGCTCGGCGAGATCGCTGATTTCAATGTCGCCAGCACCGAGGGCGACGGTTCGAAGAATCAGTAAGTGACGATTAGTGGATCGCGCTGTGATTGACAGGCGGCACGCAGCAGGAAATTACTCGCTGCCTGCCGCCTGTTGTTGCTGCGAATCCCTCTCATTTCAGTCCCTGAAATTTATCCTGGTTTTATGAAGAGAAGCACTCTCGTCTGGGTGGCTGTGATCTCGGGCATCGCGCTGCTGGCCTTCAGCGCCGTGCTGGTCATCGGCGCCCTGATCATTTCAGAAGATGGCGGCATCAGCGGTGACCGGATCGCCGTCATCCCCGTTGAAGGAGTGATTACCGATGCGACGGCCAAGGAGGTCAACCGTTACCTCAAACAATACGGCAACGACGGCCGCGTCAAAGCGATTATGCTGCGCATAGACAGCCCCGGCGGCGGGGTGACCGCCTCGGAAGAAATTTACCGCGAGGTGAAGCGCATCAAGGAAGAGAAGAAGAAAAAGATAGTTGTTTCGATGGGGACTGCGGCGGCGTCGGGCGGGTATTACATTGCCTGCCCGGCGGATCAGATTTTCGCCAACAGCAGCACCATCACCGGCAGCATCGGGGTGATCGCCGAATGGGTCAATTATAAGGCGCTGGCCGAATGGGCGAAGATCAAACCGGAAGTCTTCAAGAGCGGAGAGTTCAAGGACACCGGCTCTCCGACGCGCGACATCACCCCGCGCGAGCGTGAATATTTTCAGGGAATCGTTAACACACTCTTCAATCAGTTTGTCACTGTGGTGGTTGAAGGGCGCAAGGGACGCCAGGGGCTTGATGAAACCCGCATCCGCGCGCTGGCCGATGGCCGGGTCTACACCGGGCAGGAGGCAAAGGAAAACGGACTGATTGATGAGATCGCCAGTTACGAAGAGGCTGTTAAGAAAACCGCACAATTGGTCGGCATTAAAGGCGAACCGCAGGTTGTGACTCCGCCAAAACCACGCGATTCTTTTTCGTTGCTCGATCTGCTCGGCACGACGAAACTCGGCCAGTTTCTGCCGAGTCAGTTGCCGAATCAATTGAACGAAATGGACACTTCGGTCAGGTTCAAGTACCAGTGGAAGTAAGCAGGTTCGGGGTCCCGCCGGTTCACAACTAACTATTAAATCGTTCACCTGAATGGAGGAGAGATGACAAAGGCAGAGTTGGTGGAAGAAGTTTCGCGCGCCGCCGAGTTGACGAAGAAGGACTCGGAAGTAATCGTGGATGAGGTCTTCAAGAACATTATTCAAGCGCTCAATCGCGGAGAGAAGATCGAGCTGCGCGGCTTCGGCTCGTTCCGCGTCCGCCAGCGCGATGCGCGGCGCGGGCGCAACCCCAAGACCGGCGAGCCGGTTGACATCCCCGCCAAGCGTGTCCCATATTTCAAGCCCGGCAAAGAACTCAAAGAGCTGATCAATCAGCAGGAGGAGACGAGTCAGCAGACAGCTTGATGCCGGCTGCCTCGGGTGCGGATTTTTTCAGGGGCAGCGCTGACTGCTGACTGTTCGTCCTATGGATTTTCTCTGGAGTCCCTGGCGCTCTCAATACGTCGGATCAGCAGATCGGGAAAAAGGCTGTGTCTTCTGCCGCCTGGCTGAAAATCGGGGGGCCGCAACGGATGAAACGAACTATGTCCTTTACCGGGGGCAGTTCAATTTTATTGTCCTCAATTTGTACCCATACACCAGCGGGCACGCACTGATCGTTCCGTTTGTTCACCTTGCCTGGCTCGGTGACGCCGACAAGCCAGTCACCGATGAGATGATGGATCTGGGGAAGCTGCTGCAGAAAGCCCTCGGTGAGATTTATCATCCGAATGGCTACAACCTCGGGATGAATCTTGGCGCTGCGGCAGGCGCAGGAGTCGCTGAACACTTTCATCTTCACATCCTGCCGCGCTGGTTCGGAGACAGCAACTTTATGACGACCGTCGGCGAGGCCCGGATGTTGCCCGAAACGCTCGCCGACACGTACCAGAAATTGAAGAAGTATTTCTGAATATCCTGCATGCCGGGTCGCGTCCTTTGATGGCGCATTCCGCTCGTTCATCGCGCCACCGCGCCGGACAAAGTTTACTCCCCGCCATTTTTGTCCTGAAGCTCACTGACCGCATGACAATGGAGGCTCGCGATGAATACCTTTCCATTCCGTCCAATCAGCTTTCCCGGGATTATCTATCTGGCCGTCGCCCTCCCGATCTTTTTCCTGAACGCCTTCGCACAGGGACAGGGCGGTGTGGGTAACAATCCGAGCCAGTCCAGCCGTTCGACCGCAGGCAGTTCGCATATTGTTCGCGGGAAGATTTTCATGCCTTCAGGAATGCTGCCGGAACAACGCATTCGCGTGGTTCTCGAACTGAGTACCGGGGGCATTGCGGGCGAGACATTCAGCGATTCGGTCGGCAACTTCGAGTTTCGCTCCGTCTCCAGCAACACGTATCGGGTGGTCGTACCGGGTGATGGGCGTGTGTACGACACGACGCAGGAGCAGGTGGAAGTTTATGGAAACTTCAGTCGCACCTTCATGGTGCAGGTCTACCTGAAAGACAAGAGTTCAGAATTTGTGGCCAAACCTAAGGGCAAAACGCTGTCAGCCGCGGAGTTCAAGCAGAAGATTCCGAAGGAAGCTGCGAAGCTCTACGAGAAAGGTGAGAAGAAGGCCAGAGAAGGAAAACCGGATGAAGCTATCCCGCTGCTCCGGGAATCGCTCAAGGCTTTCCCGGATTACCTGCTCGCGCTCAATAAACTGGGTGAGCAGTATCTGACTGTTCAGAAGCCTGCCGAGGCGCAGGCGGCTTTCGAGAAGGCTCTGGCTGTTGATTCAAAGTTCCCGCTGGCGCACATCAATCTGGGCATGCTGTTTTACCATCTGAAGAACTATCCCGAAGCCATCAAACATCTGGTGGAGGCCAACCATCTGGATGAAAGCTTTCCTATGTCACATCTTTATCTGGGACTTGCCCTGATGGATACTCAGCCAGCTGACTTAGATCAGGCGGAGCGGGAACTCCTCAAAGCGCGGACGCTCGGCGGGCCGGAAATGGTTAAAGTGCGACAGCACCTGTGTAATTTAAACCTCCGCCGCCGTGCCTGGGACAAAGCTGCCGAACAACTTGAAGCTTATTTACAGGAAGCACCAAATGCGCCGGATGTCCCGGCAGTTCGCGAAATGCTTGGGAAGCTCAAAAAGATGATTGCGCAGCAGGCAGGCAACCCACAAAAACCCTGAAAGGTCGTTTTGAACGGGAGATTATCAGATTGATCGATTTCTAAACCGCTCACAGGATTCACTTTTAACAAAACCTTCAAAATCGTTGAAGATTTAACTTGCTTAAATCGGTCAATCTGATTATACTGCGCTCGCTTTTTCGGTAGTAGTTATTGGTCAAGCGAAAAGCTACTTGCATTCAACGGGGCGAATGCAAGTGGCTTTTCGCTTTTTTTATTTTCTGAAGAGGATAGCCGATTAAAGGCATGGCAGGCCGGGATCACTTGGATTCGGCCTGCTTTGTCACCACATAAACTCCGCTTGAAAAAGATCCCGCGTACATCCTGCCGGCATCGAACGGGTCGGCAACCAGCGACCACAGGCGCTGACTTGGCAGATCATTGATGTTCAGCATCTCCCAGTTCCTGCCGCGATCAATTGAACGGTAGAACCCGCCCTGATTATAGTCTCCGACATAAAGTTCATTCGGGTTGGCGGGATTGATGGCAATGGCGCTGACTGATGAGGCCAGGCGCAATCCTCCGCCACGACGTTCCCAGGTTTGTCCGCCATCCGTCGAGCGGAAGAAGGCGTTGGAGGTCCCGACATAAATCGTTTCGGCACTGCGAGGGTCAAAAACTATTGTCTGAATTCGCCGAAGTTCCCCGTCGAGGGGCGATGGGGTAAAACTTCCTCCATTATTACGCGAGATGAAAATCCCTTCTTCCGTCCCGGCAAGAATCAGGCCGGGCGCGTGCGGGCTTGTCGCGACAGTGCGGACAATCGGGCTCACTGGTTTGCTGGCCGCCACGACCTGGCTGCTGACGGAAAGCGCGAGCGGCTCCCAGCCCTTCTTTTCATCCGTCGTGCGGTAAAGACCGTCCCAGGTTGCTGCTACCAGTCCTTTCGGTTCGGACTCGCTGCCCGGGATGAGCGGCGCAATGGCGAAGACCTGACTCTGCAAATCAAACAGTACTGGTTTTGAAGACTGGTCGCCCGCGGCGCCGGCCTGGTTCTTTTTGTCTGAAGCCGGCTTTGCCGTTGCCTGAACCCGGGTTTGAACTACGCGTTTGACCCTGCTGCCTGAAATCGCCGCACCTGTGCGGGCGGTGGAAGAAATTGCTTTCTTTGGCCCCGATCCTGAATCCGGGGTGGAGACTGGCCCTTTACCCGTTCCCGGTTTGCCGGCCAGTGCTTTGATTTCACTTTCGGCGCGTTTGACCGCGACCCAGTTCCTCCCCTGATCGTCAGACCGGAACAGGCCATGATTGGTTCCGGCGTAGATCGTTTTCGGATTGGACGGATCCTGATAAAGCGAATACACATCACGCACGCCCAACCCCTTGTTTGACTGCTGCCAGGTTGTTCCGCCGTCCTCACTGATGAAGATCCCGCCGCCGGCCCCGTCGAAAATCACTCCGGCATAAAGGCGCCCGCGCTCACTGCTGTCCGCCAGCACCGTGCGCACCTGGCGGGAGATAAAACCGGCGTTACTCAGCACATAATTTTCGCCGCCATCCTCACTGATCATCACTCCCATGTCTTCGGTCCCGACGTAGATGCGATTCGGCTTTTCAGGATGGACCGCGATAGCGTTGATGATCAGCCTGGGCGAACTCACTATGCCCCAGGTTTTGCCGCCGTCAGTTGTGCGCCACAACCCTTCAGTCGTCCCGGCAAAGATCACTTCGGGCCGGGTCGGGTGCTGGTAAATGACATGCGTGCGGCGGCTGGTGTAAGGGATTCCCTGAATCTTCGCCCATTTCGCGCTGGCATCGAGCGAGCGATAGATGCCGCTGCACGCGCTCATCATCACGTTGTCAGGGTTTTTCTCGTCAACCTGAATCGCGAATATGTCCGAATCATCAATCATCCCGTTTTCCTTCGACCCGGCCCGCTTCCACGTTAACCCGCCATCAGCCGTTTTCCAGGGCAGATGCCAGGTGCCGACATAGATGATCTTTGCGTCGCGCGGATCAATCGCGACTGAGTGAAAGCCACGCAACTCGGGGTCGGATTCCGGCGTGATGCGCTCCCAGTTTTCCCCGCGGTCAGAACTGCGATAAATGCCGTCGCGGGCCGCGACCACAATCACATCAGGGTCACTGGCCGATTGCACGAGGTTGCGCACTGACCGCCCGCGCATCACTTCGATTTCACTCCAGGTTTCACCGCCGTCGGTGCTGCGGGAGATGCCGCCGCCTGAGGAGTCATCACGCGCATCCCTGATCTGGACGAGGCCGGCGTAAACCACTCCCGCGCGCTCACGGTCGAACATGAAGCGTTTGATCTCGAACCCGTTCATCCGGAGCCCCGGCCTGACCCGATGCCAGGTCGAGCCGCCGTCGGTTGATTTGAAAATCTGCCCGTCGTGCGTGCCGATGATGACGTGATCACCATCACGTGGGTCAACAGCGAGCGATGAAACGTCCCCGCCGAACGGCCCGGTCAGTTGCCATGTGCGCGTTGTTTGCGCGGGCGTTGTCACCGTGCTGACGAAGAGGAGCAGGAAAGGGATGATCAGTGAAAGCGGGGAAAGTTTTCTGAATGACCTGACAGAACACCTGCTTTCAAAAAGGATAATGTGCGCAAATATCGCCGACCTTCCAAAACGCATTTCAGACTCCGGAATAAACAAGCTCGTGATTAACAGACGACCGAAGGGGTTTTCGCCGCATCAAACTCGGTTGCCGGTCGAGGATCACCGCAGCAACAGCGGCTCGCATTTTAACGCAGACACGCCCGGAAATCACCCAGTGATTTTTTGGCCCGGCCGGGAGCCGCGCGAGACCTGGCGGGATTTAATTCGGTTGATGGCACTTACCGTTTGTCCCTTACTGGAAATTTAATGTCTGATGAAAGACAATCGCCGTGCTGGGATTCTGACGGCATCATCCCGGAGCCAGAGCAATGAGAGCAAAAACAGTAATATTCATCACCGCTTTTTTCGCAACCCTCCTGTCTGTGACAGGGATATTTTCAGGCACTGCCCAGGCACAATCATCGGTCAGCAACGTCTCGGCTAATGACCCGCTGACTTTGCAGCAGCTCAATAACCTGCTGCGCCGCTCGGTCGGGCGCGATATGACCGAAGGCGATATCGCCGCGCGCATTGAGCGTTTCGGCATCGCCTTCGACCCGAAGCCGGACGTGATTAACCGCCTGCGTGCCAACGGCGCGCACCCCCACCTCCTCAATGCGATCAGGCGGGCCAATGAAAAACTGATCGCTGCCGCCGGCGAGCAGGCCGTCAGCATTCGCCCCGCCGCGCCCGATCCGGTCATCGAAGAAGTCAGGAAAAACGTGATGTCGTATGCGGAGGATCTGCCGGACTTCGTCTGTAATCAGGAGATCACGCGCTATGCCGATCTTGACGGCAGCGGCGGGTGGCAGAAGTTCGACTCGCTGGCCTACGAGCTGACTTATAACCGGAGGAAAGGGGAATCCTACAAGCCGATCAACGTCATCGGTCGTCCGATGACGCGACCGCTTGAACAATCCGGAGGGGCTTATTCGACGGGCGATTTTGCCACCGCTCTGGTCGCCCTTTTCGGCCCGGAAACCAGAACCTCATTCAAACCCGCCGGGACGGAAAAACTCGGCGCCCGGCAGACGCTGATCTACGATTTCCGCGTGCCGAAAGCCACTTCGCAGATGCAGATCAAAACGGACAACCTGCCGCCGATCATTGCCGGTTACAGCGGCAGCGTGTGGATTGATGCGGAAACGAAACGGGTGCTGCGGATCGAGCAGGCGGCCGATGATCTGCCGCGTGATTACCCGGTCACACAATCGGAAAGCTCGACTGATTACGACATGGTCAAACTGCGCGGGCTGGAGATGGAATTCCTGCTGCCGGTGAGCGCCGAATTCATCATCGGCAATCGTCGCGAGCGGAAGTTCTCCCGCAACGTCATCCACTTCAAGTTCTATCGGAAGTTCGAGACTGACATCAAAATTTCAGACGACGCCACGCCCGAAAAACCGGAAAAGCCGCAGAAGCCATGAAGGACTGACGAAGGGCAGGAAAAAAGCTTTCGGTTATGCTGCTCTCTTTCTCCCTGCCTCCCGCCCTTCTCTTCAGTAACTATTCCCCAGCAGCATCGTCATCAGATTATTCTGCACTCTCAGGTTGAGGGGCAGGTCGCCGTGTATTTCGCAATCGAAGACGGCGTAATACGGGCGCTGTTTCATTGCCTGAGGCAGCGGGTCGTTGAGGTCAGGTTCCAGCCTTAGTCCGAAGAGGCTGCGGCGCGTGACCCGGCCATCGCCGGGGACGAACATCGCTTTCCACGCGCTGTTGCGCACCTTGCGGTCACTGATGGCGCGTGAAGGCCGGAAGAGGGTCAGCGGCTGGCCGGTTTTTTTATCAGTGATGATCACTACCGCATCCAGCGTGTCTTCGCAGTCGCCACCGAACAGGCAGAGGCGCAATGAATCGGGCGACGTACTGTCGGCGTCGAGCGCGCGATGAAAGGCCGCGGCGCGGGCCAGCGCAAGACGAAGGAATCTTTCACGCCCGGCTGCCAGTTGTGCCGTCACCCTTGTTACTGCCCCTTCGCCTTCCTCGTTCAGCAAAGCTTTCTGCTCACCCTTGCCGAGTTGTACATTGAAAGCCGCCGACCATTTGTAGCGGCGCCAGGTTTCAATGTCGAACAGATTGAGGTTGAGTCCTGACAGCTGCCCGTCCAGAAAATGCGCGCCCGCATTGCGCGGCAACAGTTCGTAAGCCGAGGGGTAGGTGAAGATCGAGTCGCGATTCAGCGGGCTGAGCAGCGCGATGTGCGGGTGACTGGTCTCAGTGATCGAATAGCCTTGAAGCAGAGACCGGAACGCGTCCATCGAACCGGCGTTCGGCGTCCCCATCATAATGAGTTTGCCCAAGTGGCGCGCGCCGGCCCAGTCAGGTGTCGGTGAGGTCGAATCGAGAACGTCACGATCACCGTACATCGCGTAATATCTCGCCACCAGCCCGCCCATCGAATGCGCGATGACGTCGAAACGTAACTCAGGTCTGCCCAGCTTCTGTTTGAATGCCGCAATCTTCCGCGCCAGCAGCCTTGCCGATTCGACGTTATCCCGCCGCCAGTCATACGCGAAGACGTAAAACGTATCCTGATCACCGTCGCTCGGCGGTGCATCGAGATTCCCGCGCCGGTAACCGCCGTAGCGTTGCAGCGCGCTGAGCAGCTGGTCATAAACACTGATTTCAGGAATCAGCCGGCTGAACTTCGCCGTCTCCAGGATCTCACTGGCAACCAGATCATCGCTGCTCTCAGCAAAATTCGCGGACTCAATCGGCAGTGTCAGCGTGTCGTCAACAGAATCGGTCAGACTCGGCCAGACCTTCTCTCCCGTGCGGTGATTGACGAGCTGCGAGCCGAGCGCGCCGGGAATCACGATCACCGGATTCTTGCCCTGATGATTAAGGCGGCTGGCTGACGGGAAATTCCGCGCGAGGCTCGGAGTGGTGGCCCGGAACAGACAGGCATTCAGGGAAAGCAGATTGAACGTCAGCAGACAAAAGGCGAAGATGAAAAGGGCGGTATGACTTTCCCTGCCTCTGGTTTCTGATTTCTGACTACGGACTACTGACTTCATCACTGAAAACTAAAGCATCCACAACTCGGGCCGCAGCGCCTGTTTGATCTTGTGCAGCAGGATGCGGCCAATCGCCTGACGGCCGAAATCAATGCGCGCGAACGCGGTCATTCCGGGCCGCAGCATACCGTCTTTATTATCTATCGTCAGTTCCACGCGGTAAGCTGCCTGCTGGTGTTCATCCAGTTCACTCTCGCCCCCGATCTTTGAGACGACGCCGCGGAAAATCTGATCGGGGAACGAGCGCGCCTTGAGCCGCACCGGCAGCCCGACTCTGACGTCACCGATTTCGCGTTCAGGGACGAGGATGCGAACCAGCAGCTGGCGCGTGTCGGCGACGCGGCAGATTTCCTTGCCCTTCTCGAAATACTGGCCGACCAGTCGCGGCAGCTCTTCGCCGAAGACCGCCCCTTGGCGCGGGGTCACGAGTTCGAACTGTGACTGCTTGCGTTTGAGCAGTTCGCGGTGATCTTCGAGCGTGCCGATGATCCCGCGCAGGGATTTCAGCTCGGCACTGAGCTTGCCGGCCTGCAACTTCTGCGCGCCCACGTCAGACCGGGCGAGGTCCATTTCTGTTGCAGTGCTGGTGTGTTTGCGCCGGTGTTCGATCAGCGCGGCCTCAAGTTTTTCGCGCGCCCCGGCGAGTTCGATTGCGAGCGTCGAGGCCCGCGTCTCGACCGTGTCCAGTTCGCTGCGCGGCATCAGGCCCTGCGAATAAAGTTTGCGGGCGCGTTCCAGACTGGTGTTCGCCTCCTCAAGTTTTGCGCGGCGCAACTCAACGTCGGATTGCAGAACGGCAATCGCCGCCGGGTAAGGCGTCGCAACCTGGTCGCGTTCACTGCCGGAAGTGGGCAGCGCGGAAGGTCTGGTGGAGGCGATCATCGAACCGGTCGAGCCGGCTCTGGCTTCGGCGCGCTGTCGTTCCCTGATCTGTCGCTGTTCGTCGTTGATCTCTTCAAAATCGCGCTGGCGCTGGCGCAGTTGCAACTCGGCGCGGGCGGCTGATTCGCTGTGGGTGCGCAACTCGCCCAGCAGGCGGTCATAATCCGCATTCGCCCGCGCCAGGTCTGATTGCACTTTCACCAAGTCTTCATCAATTTCGAGGTTGCCGAGCCGCCCGAGCATAGTCCCGCCCGCCACCTGATCGCCGGGGCGCACGCGCAGTTCGAGCAGCGTGGCGCTTTCCGGCGCGCGGATGATCGTTTCCTGACCGGGGATCGCGACCAGCGTGCCGTAGCTCCCGACCGAAGCTTCCCAGGGCAGGCATAAAATCACGACGGCAACGAGCGCCAGCGTCGCCGGGATCAGCACGCGCCGCCAGCGTGGACGCGCGCTCCCGCCTGCCTTGATGGATTTGCTGCCACTGACTGTTGCCGTTGCGGCCACAGCGGTCTGAGTTGCCGTGGCTGAAATCGCCTGGGAAGGCCGGGGCGCCGGCTGCGAAGCCGTAGTCTGAGTGAGCGCGGTTTCGCCGCCCACAGCTGGCGGGGTGACAGGCGCGGCCGTTTGTGCTGCCACCTCCCCGGGCTCAGTTACAGGGCTTCGTGTGATCATTCTCCAGAATGCCGCGACGATCTTTTTCAGCGGTCGCCGCGCGAACATCAGCGCCACCCCGGCTGTCAGCAGCAGCCCCGGCAGGTGAAATGAATCAATCAGGTAACCGCCAATAAATCGCACGATGAAGAAAGTCAGTGCGATGACGTAAAGGGTCGAAAGCAGGCCGAAAGTAGCATAGATCAACCGCTCGCGCCAGGCGTATTTCGCCGCCGCCGCATCGCGTTCGCCGAGCAGCACGCGCCTGAACAACCCGCGCCAGAACGCCCGCGACCGGTCCATCAGGTTCGGGAGGTGCAGCAGCTGGCTCAGGAAGTAATACCCGTCCAGCTTGATCAGCGGGTTCGCATTGAAGGCGATATTCAGCACACTGCCGAAGAAAAAAATGAACGCCACGTCCGCCGGCAGCGTGAACGGGGCGACGAAAAACCACGAGAGCAGCGCCGCCGCGCCGACCAGCAGCTGCCAGTAAACCCCCGCCGCAATCACCCACAGGCGCCGGCTGCGTTTCCGGATCAGGTGGATGCCCGACACGTTGCAATACAGGGCGGGCATAAAGTAATAAACCAGCAGCACGCCGACTTCGGTGGCCCTTCCGCCGAAAGCCTTGCACGTCAGCCCGTGCGCGAATTCATGCGAGGCGACCACCAGCAGGGCCGCGACGATGACCGCCGGATAATGCTCGCGGATCACGTACCCTCCGTAGCTCGTTACTTCCGCCCAGTTCAGCAGCGACAGCAGCAGCGTCGAGAGCATCAGCAGCACCGTGAAGGTCACGAACTCCGGCGTCCAGACCCAGCGCAGCGCCGGAACCATGCCCGCAAAGAGCCTGTCGGGATTGAACAGGCTGAAGCGGATGTAAGGCTGCCGCGCGAGTTGCCCGTCGCTTTTGCTGCGACCGCTGACGGCGCGCGCTCCGGCGATGATGCCCGCATCATCGAGCTTCGCGATGAATTTCGTCAGGGTCGCCAGCGGCAGCGTCCCGCCGTACTTCCGCCTGAATTCCTCGCAGACTTCGCTCGCCCCGAGCGACTCGCCCAGAAGCTGAAAGACCTTGTGTTCGGTCTCACGCAGGATGATGTAACGCCCCACGGCGGCTGAGCCGACGATGTAGGCCGGGCGCTCGCCGTCGCGCTGCTCGGTGACTTCGACATCGGCGGCGATCTGCGGCGGGTACTCGCAATAATCTGTCGGCGTTCTTACTGGCATCCGGACTTTGACAGGATGAATTAACGGGCAGGTTCAGGAGACCTGCCGGCTCTGCTGACCCGGCCAGATTAAGACTTGGAGGTGCTTCTTCGCAACCCGTATTTGAATTCAGCGGGCAGTGCGTCTGGTTGGCATCCGCGGAGGGCGATATGTATAATGCAACGCAACATCGGGGCGTGGCGCAGTCTGGTAGCGCACCTGGTTTGGGACCAGGGGGTCGGAGGTTCGAATCCTCTCGCCCCGATTTCCTCCTCTCGAAGTTTTGATCCCTCCGCACAATTCCTGGAATCACCGCGCGATTCACAATCTCAACGGGACGCAAAGTTGCAAACAACTGAAGCGGCTTTGGCCTGAATGACGCATGAGCGGCTGCCCCGCCGAGCAGGGTCGCCGTGCGGCATGACAGTAACTGCAAGCCCGAAACCTCACTCACCAATCAACAACTTCTTACGTTAAGGAGAAAGAAAGACAATGACCTCACGCAAACTCTCACAGATGTTCCTCGCACTGGCGGCGCTGGCACTGCTC
>Ga0070741_10002891_pt1 | contig 44410 bp, 32 predicted proteins | sample Coa_R1_4_FD_66440 | JGI IMG/M metagenome (GOLD analysis project Ga0070741, IMG submission 66440) | Surface soil microbial communities from Centralia Pennsylvania, which are recovering from an underground coalmine fire - Coalmine... | ecosystem: Environmental > Terrestrial > Soil > Unclassified ... | reverse complement strand
TCGAGCGCGGGCAGATCGCTGCAGGCAGCGATCTGCCCGAGCGCCTGCTCAACGAGCCGAGTCAGGTCGCTCACGACCTGGACTCAGCTCATGCCCAGGGCTGTCTTCGCCTGCTGCGCAATCGCGCCAAAGGCCTCCGCATCGTGCACGGCGAGATCCGCGAGGACTTTGCGGTCGATATCCACACCGGCCTTCAGCAGGCCGTTGATGATGCGACTGTAGGACAGGCCGTGCAGGCGTGCCGCAGCGTTGATGCGCGTGATCCACAATGCGCGGAACTCGCGCTTCTTGGCGCGCCGATCCCGGTACGCATACTGTCCGGCCTTGATGACTGCCTGCTTGGCGGCGCGATACACCTTGCGGCGCGCGTTGTAGTAGCCCTTCGCCTTGCCAAGCACCTTCTTGTGACGACGGCCGGCCGTCACACCGCGTTTCACTCTTGCCATGTCGATCTCTTACTTGTGATGGGGGAGCAGCTGGGTGACACGCCCGACATCACTTTCGTGGATGAGGCTCGAGCCCCCGGAGCGCGCGTGGCGCTTGACCTTGCGGTCCTTGTGACCGAGGTTGTGGCGGCGATTGGCCGAGTACCGCTTGAAGCTCTTCGCAGTCTTGCGAAAACGCTTCGCCGCGGCCCGGTTGGTTTTCAACTTGGGCACGATCAGTCTCCTCTTACTGTAGCCACCGGTCGCAGGGTGCTCGCGCACCCGCTCGCGGGCGAACGGCCTGCGGTCCCATGCGGACCTTCAGAGCCGTTACTTCTTTTTCGGTGCGAACACCATGACCATCTGCTTGCCTTCCATGAGCGGGTTCTGCTCGATCACGCCGTGGCCGGCGAGATCGGTCGAGACCCTGTCGAGCAGCCGGCGTCCGATGTCCTGATGCACCATCTCACGGCCACGGAAACGCAGAGTTACCTTGGCCTTGTCACCCTCGGTGAGGAAGCGGATGAGATTACGCAGTTTGATCTGGTAATCGCCCTCTCCCGTCCCGGGACGAAACTTCACTTCCTTGACCTGGATCTGTTTCTGCTTGCGCTTGGCAGAGTGGGCCTTCTTGTTGGCCTCGAACAGAAACTTCCCATAATCCATGATGCGTACCACCGGCGGCTCCGCCGTCGGTGACACTTCCACGAGATCGAGCTCGGCAGACTGCGCCATCTGCAGCGCGTCGAACCGCGACATCACCCCGGCCTGCGATCCATCGGCCGCGATCACGCGAAGCTGCGGCGCGGTGATGTCCTCGTTGCGCCGAACACGCTTCGTTGCACTAGCGATGCTTCAACCCTCCAACGTCCGGCGCCCGCGGCTCTCGAGCTCGATGCGAAGACGTTCGGCAAACGTCTCCTCGGGTAACGAGCCCAAGTCCTTACCGCTTCTTGTGCGCACTGAAATGGTGTTTGCGGCCACTTCCTTGTCGCCCGCAACCAGAAGATACGGCACACGCTGCAGCGTGTGTTCGCGAATCTTAAAGCCCACCTTTTCATTGCGCAAGTCGAACTCGGCGCGAAATCCCTGATTTTTCAGGCTTTCTACGAGTTTACGAACGTAGGCCTCCTGGCGCTCGGTGATATTCATCACCACCGCCTGAACAGGGGCCAGCCAGGCCGGCAACCGCCCGGCGTGATGCTCCAGGAGGATCGCGAAGAAGCGTTCCAGGGAGCCGAAGATGGCCCGGTGCAGCATGACCGGGGTGCGCTTTCCACTATGTTCATCAATATAGTAGGCACCAAGCCTGCCGGGCAGGTTGAAGTCCACCTGCAGCGTCCCGCACTGCCAGTCCCGGCCGATCGCATCGCGCAGGACGAACTCCAGCTTCGGGCCATAAAAGGCGCCCTCGCCCGGATTGAGCGTGAACTCGATCCCCGCCGCGCGCGAAGCGGCGACGAGTGCCGCCTCGGCCTGGTCCCAGATCTCGTCCGAGCCGACGCGCTTGGGCGGCCGGTCGGCGAACTTGATGTGCAGGTCCTCGAAGCCGAAGTCCCGGTAGATATCGAGGATCAGCCGGGTCACCGCCACGCATTCCGCGGTGATCTGATCTTCGGTCAGGAAGATGTGGGCATCGTCCATCGTGAAGGCGCGCACGCGCATCAGGCCATGCAGCGCGCCCGAGGGCTCGTAACGGTGGATCTTGCCGAATTCGGCCAGACGCAACGGCAGCTCACGATAACTGCGCAAGCCGTGCTTGAAGATCTGGATGTGTCCCGGGCAGTTCATCGGCTTGATCGCGTACACGCGCTCATCGGGGGTCTGGGTGAGAAACATGTTCTCGCCGTATTTCTCCAGGTGCCCCGACTGCTTCCACAGGCTCGCATCCATCAGCTCCGGCGCACTGACCTCCTCATAGCCCGCGAGCTGCTGCCGCTCACGCATGTAGGCGACAAGCGTCTGAAATACGGTCCAGCCCTTTGAGTGCCAGAAGACCGCGCCGGGGGCCTCCTCCTGCAGGTGAAACAGATCCAGCTCGCGGCCGATGCGGCGGTGATCGCGCTTCTCGGCCTCCTCCAGCCGGTGCAGGTAGGCCTCCAGCTCCTTCCGGTCGGCCCAGGCGGTGCCGTAGATCCGCTGCAACATCTCGTTGCGCGAGTCGCCTCGCCAGTACGCACCTGCAACCTTGGTGAGCTTGAACGCCTTGAGCTTGCCGGTCGAAGGCACATGCGGGCCGCGGCACAGGTCGACCCAGTCGCCCTGTCCGTACAGGCTGATCTCGTCCTTCTCCGGAATGGCGGCAATGATCTCCGCCTTGTAGTGCTCGCCGAGCCGCTTGAAGAACCGGACCGCCTCATCGCGTGTCAGCACACGGCGGGTCACTCTCTGGTCCGCCTGCGCAAGCTGCTGCATCCTGGCCTCGATGGCGGCGAGGTCCTCCATCGTGAAGGGACGCTTGTAGGCGAAATCGTAGTAGAAGCCATCCTCGATGACCGGTCCGATGGTCACCTGGGCCTCGGGGAACAGCTCCTTCACCGCCTGCGCGAGCAGGTGTGCGGTGGAATGACGAATCACCTCGAGACCGGCGGGGTCCTTTTCCGTAACGATGGCTACGGTCGCGTCCCTGTCCACGACATGCGAGGTATCCACGAGCTTGCCGTCCACGCGACCGGCCAGCGCCGCCTTGCGCAAACCCGGGCCGATGGCGGCCGCGATCTCGTCCACCGAGACCGGCTGGTCGAAAGTGCGCTGACTGCCGTCAGGCAAGGTCACTACAGGCATGTTAGTCATTCGTCACTTGATAACCACCGGCGCAGGACTCTCCTACCGGCAAAAGCCACGCCTTTTGCCGGCCCCAAGCGGGGCGCCAACACGGATTCTGGCGAAAGCCGCGCAGCCGGCTTTCGCCCCGTCAAAACTGGTAGGCGCGAGTGGGATCGAACCACCGACCACCACCATGTCAAGGTGATGCTCTACCACTGAGCTACGCGCCTGGAAATTGTGGCAGCGAGGGCCGCGAACGATACAAGAGGGCCCGTATCGAAGCAAGCTAACCCCAGCGGTGCCAAGCACTTACGGGGTGATCACGGGATGGCTGACCGAGCCCTCGAGCGGCTCGTCTGTATCGGCGGGGGGATCGGGTTGCCCGATGCCGAGGCGAGTCCGCTCTCTCTCGATCTCCAGCATTCGGCAGCACTCTGACAATGTCGTGACGACGCTCTGGGCTCCGGCCGCCTCCAGGCGCTGGCGGGAGCGCTCGAGATCGCCCGTGGCACACCACAGGCCCACGCACACAGGCACTGTGCCGACCACCGCATGCAGGCGCTTGCAGACGGCTCGCGCAGCCGGCACTGCTTCGGGTGGCAATGCGGAGACCACGATCGCCATGGTTCGCTCTGGAAGCTCGACCTCGAGACCCTCGCGCGCGCGCGTCACGTACGGATTCATGCCGCGCTCGAGCAGGACGGCCTCGAAGAGCTTGGCGATCAGCTCATCAGCGCGATCGGACGCCGCGATGCACAATATCGGTGCAGGCGACTCCGCATTGGCGAAGCCCGCGAGCCGCGCGCGCATCGAATCCATCGCATCGAGCCTCTCGTCCACCCAGACACCGATGTGCTCGTAAATTTTCTGCCGTCTCTCATCCGTGAGCGTGCCTCGTTCATGGTCCTCTTCGACCAGCGCAATCGCCGGCACGAGGATCGAGTCGCAAACCTCCAGCATCGATTTCGCCCGCAGCGCCCCATGCATCACCCGGTCCGCCTCATCCGGGCTGCTCGAGAGCAGGCGTTGATACAGCCGCTCGTGGGGCTCCAGGACTGGCTCATCCCCGAGTAGCACCCACAGGAAGTTGAGCTGCGGAATATATTTGCCCATCACGGCGGCGCACACGGTCATCGGGATGGCCAACAGAAGTCCCGCGAAACCCCACAGCCACGTCCAGAAGCCCGCCGCCAGCAACAAGGCCACGGCCGAAACCCCGGTGTGAGTGCCGTAAAGCCACGGCTCCAGTGCCGCATAGTTCAGCAGCTCAAGTCCCGCGAACAGACCAAACACCTCCACCGGCCGCCTCCAGTCATCGAACACGGCAAACGACAACGCCAGCGGGATGGAGGCCGCCAGCCACACCCCGATGTAGGGAATGAAACGAAGGACCAGCGTCAGCGCGCCCCACAGCCCGGCATTGGGGACGCCCAGATACCACAGGCCCAGCGCTACCCACAGTCCCGTCCAGCCGTTGATCAGAATCTGGATCAGGAGGTAGCGGCTGACCCGGCTGGCCGCTTCCGTCAGGGCCTCGGTGGTGATGTGCAGATTGCGGGCGCCCAGCAGCATCAGCACCCGCTCGCGCAAATCAGGCAATCGCAACAGCATGAAGGCGACGAGCACGATCACGGCCAGCGTCGTGGCAAAGGGCTTCACTGCGGGAGAGATGATGTCGCGTACCGTCTCGAGCGCGTTTTCCGTCGGCTGCACGACCTGCACCTTGGAGACGTTGCGCTGTTTGGGCTCTGGCGGAGCCACCCGGTCGATCTCCTTGGTGAGCTGATCCACCGCGCGACTGGTCTTCTCGACGCCGAGCCGCAGAACGCCGCCGAGGTGTGTCAGATTCACACGCAGCTGATGCTGATAGTCCGGCAGCTCGTGGGCGAGATCGGCAAACTGGTTGAACACGACGTTGCCCAGTCCACCGATCAGCGAGAAGGCGATCAACATGGAGACGATCACGGCCAGCCCGCGATTGACGCGCCAACGGCGCAGTGTCTCCACGAGCGGCGCAAGGAGAAAGGTCAGCAGGATGGCGAGCGCAAGGGGAATGAACACCTCCTTCGCCACCTTCAGAACGGCCACGACCACCACGATGGTGAGGAGGGCCATGCGGGTATCGCTGCCGCCTTGGGCTCGGCCGTTCATGGGCGGCTCGCACGCACGAATCGTTCCTGCTTGCTCAGCCGGCCGCTCGCGCCGGCAGCCCCAGCTCGATCTGCTTCAGCCGCTCGATCTCATCGCGCAGCATCGCCGCCTGCTCGAACTCCAGATTGCGGGCGCGCTTGAACATCTCCGTCTCGAGCTTCTTGATCTGCCGGACGATCGTCTCGGGCCGCAAATCCAGGGGCGCCGCGGCCTCGCCCGTTTTGCCGGACCGCTTGCGCCCCGTGGGGATCGGAGTCGGCGCCCGCGCCCCCTCCATGATATCGGCCACAGCCTTCTGAATGCCGCGCGGCGTGATGCCGTGCTCGCGGTTGTACTCGATCTGCTTGTGCCGCCGGCGGTTGGTCTCATCGATGGCGCGCTGCATGGATCCCGTCAGTGTGTCCGCATACAGGATCGCCCGGCCGTTGATGTGGCGGGCCGCCCGTCCGATCGTCTGGATGAGCGAATTGTCCGATCGCAGAAAGCCCTCCTTGTCCGCATCCAGGATGGCGACCAGCGAAACCTCCGGCATATCGAGGCCCTCGCGCAGCAGATTGATCCCGACGAGCACATCGAACTTGCCGAGCCGCAGATCCCGGATGATCTCGGTCCGCTCCACGGTCTCGATGTCGGCGTGCAGATAGCGCACGCGCACCCCGTGCTCGTTCAGATATTCTGTCAAATCCTCCGCCATGCGCTTGGTGAGCGTCGTGATCAGCACGCGCTCGTTGCACTCCACGCGCTTGTTGATTTCCGAGAGCACATCATCCACCTGGCTGCCCACGGGCCGGACCTCGACTTCGGGATCCACCAGTCCCGTCGGGCGCACCACCTGCTCAACCGTCTGCGCCGCGTGCGCCGCCTCGTACCGGCCCGGCGTTGCCGACACGAAGATCATCTGCGGCGACAGGGTCTCCCATTCCTCGAACTTCAGCGGCCGGTTGTCGAGCGCCGAGGGCAGCCGGAAGCCATATTCCACCAGCACTTCCTTGCGCGAGCGGTCGCCACGGTACATGGCGCCGAGCTGCGGAATCGTCTGGTGGCTCTCATCGATGATCAGCAGCGCATTGCGCGGCAGATAGTCGAACAGGCATGGCGGCGGATCGCCCGGGGCGCGCCCGGAAAGGTACCTGGAGTAGTTCTCGATCCCGGCGCAATAGCCCACTTCCTGCAGCATCTCCATATCGAAGCGGGTGCGCTGCTCCAGTCTCTGGGCCTCGAGCAGCTTGCCGGCATCACGCAGCTCCCGCAGCCGGGTGCGCAAATCCTCCCGGATCAGATCCACGGCCCCGACTAATCGCTCCCGCGGAGTGACGTAATGCGTGCCAGGGTAGACGGTGAAGCGCGGCACCTTGCGCGAGATCGCACCGGTCAGCGGGTCGAACAGGGTGATCGACTCGATCGTGTCGTCGAACAGCTCCACCCGCACCGCTTCGCGCTCGGACTCGGCAGGGAAGATGTCGATCACATCGCCGCGCACCCGATAAGTGCCCTGCGTCAGGTCGAGCTCGTTTCGGGTGTATTGCATATCCGCAAGCCGCCGCAGGAGCTTGCGCTGATCGGTGCGATCCCCGCGGACCAGGTGCAGGATCATCGCCAGATAGGCCTGCGGATCGCCGAGGCCGTAAATCGAGGAGACGGTGGCCACGATGATCGAGTCGGGCCTTTCCAGCAGGGCCTTGGTGGCCGAGAGCCGCATCTGCTCGATGTGCTCGTTCACCGAGGAGTCCTTCTCTATATAGGTGTCCGAGGACGGGACGTAGGCCTCCGGCTGGTAGTAGTCGTAGTACGAGACGAAATACTCGACCGAATTGTTCGGAAAGAACTCGCGGAACTCGCCATAGAGCTGCGCAGCGAGGGTCTTGTTGTGCGCAAGCACCATGGTGGGGCGCTGCACCTTTTCGATCACGGAGGCGACGGTCATCGTCTTGCCGCTGCCGGTGACACCGAGCAGCGTCTGATGCGCCAGCCCTTCCTGGAGGCCCTCAACGAGCTTCTCGATCGCCTCGGGCTGATCGCCGGCGGGGGCAAAGCCGGCCTGCAGTTTGAACGGAATTTTTTCCATGCAAGGGGCCGCGCCGCGAGAATGGTGAGGTGCGGCGCGATCCCGTAATATAGCCGCGCCGGCCGAATTAAAGCGATCACAGGAATCTACGTGACCCCATCCGTATCCCGACGCGTCCAGCGCGTCAAGCCCTCGCCTACGCTCGCCGTCACCGCTCGCGCTGCCCGCCTCAAGGCGGAAGGCAAAGACGTCATTGGCCTCGGAGCCGGCGAGCCCGACTTCGATACGCCGCCACACATCGCGCAGGCGGGCATCGACGCCATTCGCAGCGGATTTACGCGCTACACGAATGTCGATGGCATCAACGAGCTGAAGGATGCGATCAGCGACAAATTCCTGCGTGACAACGGTCTCAAGTACGAGCGCGCGCAGATTCTCGTTTCCTCGGGCGCCAAGCAGACCGTGTACAACCTGTGCATGGCGGTGCTGGATGCGGGTGACGAAGCGATCATTCCGGCCCCGTACTGGGTGTCGTATCCAGACATGGTGATGCTCGCCGACGGGCTGCCGGTCATGCCCTTCGCCGGGCTCGCACAGGGCTACAAGATCACGCCTCGACAGCTTGCCGCGGCCATCACGCCCAAGACGCGCCTGTTTCTTCTCAACAGCCCCTGCAACCCGACGGGCGCTGCGTACACGCGCACGGAGCTGCGCGCACTCGGCGAAGTTCTGCTGGAGCACCCGCGCATCATCATCGGCACCGATGATATGTACGAGAAGATCTACTGGGGGCAGGATCCCTTCTGCAGCCTCCTGAGCGCCGTGCCCGAGCTCTACCATCGCACGGTCACGATCAACGGTGTGTCGAAGGCTTATGCGATGACCGGATGGCGCATCGGCTACTGCGGCGGCCCGCGCGAGCTCATCACGGCCATGTCCACCATTCAGGGTCAGTCCACCTCGAATGCCTCGAGCATTTCGCAGAAAGCGGCGACCGTCGCACTGACCGGCGATCAGACCTGCGTGGCGCACATGAACGAGGCGTTCAAGGCGCGCCACGATTTCCTGGTTCACGGCCTCAACTCCCTGCCGGGAGTGAGTTGCCTCCCGGGCTGCGGCACCTTCTACGCCTTCGCCGATGTGTCGCGGGCCATCGCGGGACTCGGCTGCCGGGACGATCATGAATTCGCCGAGCTGTTGCTGACCGAAGGCGGCGTCGCGGTCGTGCCGGGTTCGGGCTTCGGCGCGCCCGGCCATATCCGTCTGTCCTTCGCCTGCAGCATGCAAATGCTCGAGCAGGCGCTCGCGCGGATGGATCGCGTGCTGATCACCGGCCGAGCGGTGGCCCAGAGCGCCTGAGCCTATCGCACTGCGACAGGCGGCTCCGCCCCGGCTGCCGACCGGCCTTCCGGCAGCGCACCTGTATTTGCCTTAAATTGCTACCCACGCACGGGCCGCGCTGGCGGCCCTCGCGTAAAAGCGGGCGGACGCAGGTCATGGACGTGAGCGCGCATGCCGGAACCCGACTCGCTGGAAGCCTTGCTCGCCGCCGAGCGCGCCGAGCGGCACCGGCTGCAAAGCGAGCTGGAGCTGCGGGACAGCGCTCTCAACTCCGCGTCCAGCCATTTTCTCATTCTCGATGTCACGCGGCCGGCGTGGAGCATCGTGTACGCCAACCGGGCGGTGGCCAAGGATCATGGCTACACGCCGGCTGAGTTGCTGGGCAAGTCCCCGACCCTGCTCCTGGATCTGGAGCAGCACCAGGAGCCTTTTGGGCGCCTGCGCCAGGCGGTACGCGAGGGCGACAGCACGAGCGTCGAGGTCATCTCGCGACGGCGTGATGGGTCCACGTTCTGTGTCGGGATGTTTCTCACCCCGCTGCGGCCAGCCAGCGGCGCGACGATCACCCACTATCTCGCCATCGGCGCCGACATCACCGTCAGGCTCGAACAGGAGCGCACGCGGCAACTGCTGCAGGAGCAGCTTTACAATGAGATGAAGGAGCGCGAGCGCATCGGCATCGAATTGCGCCTGGCCCAGAAGCTCGAGTCCGTCGGGCGTCTCGCAGCCGGCATCGCTCACGAGATCAACACTCCAATCCAGTACATCGGCGACAGCGTCTCCTTTCTACAGGCGACGCAGATGGATCTTGCCGGACTGCGCAGTGCCTACATCAGCGCCATTCAGCAGATGCAGGACAGCACCCATGCGCGGCAAGCGATGGAGAGCGTGCGTGCCGCGGAAAGGGCCGTCGATCTCGCTTTCGTCGATCAGGAGGTCCCCAAGGCGTTCGCAAGGACCCTGGAAGGTGTGCAGCGCGTGGCGGCGATCGTGCGAGCGATGAAGGAATTCGCTCATCCGGACAGTGCGGAGCAGAGTCCCGCGGATCTGAATCGCGCCATCGAGACGACGCTGCTGGTCGCTCACAACGAGTACAAGTATTGCGCCCAGGTCGAGACCGATCTCACGGAGCTCCCGGATGTGATGTGCAACGTCGGCGAGCTCAACCAGGTTTTCCTCAACCTCATCGTGAATGCGGCCCATGCGATCGCCGAGACCGGCAAGGATGCTCGGGAGGGAAAAATAACCGTCACCTCGCGATCACTGGGCGAGCAGGTCGAAATCAGCGTCGCCGACAATGGCTGCGGCATCTCCGAAGAGAACCTCGAGCGGATCTTCGATCCCTTCTTCACGACGAAGCCCATGGGGCGCGGCACGGGCCAGGGGCTGGCCATCACGCGGGCGATCGTCATCGAGAAGCACGGAGGACATGTGAACGTCCACAGTGAAGTCGGAAGCGGCACGCGCTTCGTGCTGCGACTGCCGGTTGACGGTCGGCAGGCGGTGCGCGCCGCATGAAACGCATTCTGTTCGTCGATGATGAGCAGGCCGCACTCGATGGCCTTCGCTACCGGCTGCACCGGATGGCGAGCTGCTGGAGCACCGAGTGCGTTGCGAGCGGCGAAAGCGCCATCGAGCGCATGGAGCGCGAGCCCTTCGATGTCGTGGTCACGGACATGCGCATGCCTGGCATGGATGGCGCCGAGCTGCTGGAGATCGTCAGCAATCGCTGGCCGCAGACCGTGCGGATCGTGCTCTCGGGCTACGGTGACCTCAAGCAGACGATACGGCTGGTGCCCTTCGCGCACCAGTATCTGAGCAAGCCCTGCGAGCCCCGGCAGCTCGAGGATGTGATCAATCGCTGCTTTGCCCTGCAGGACATGCTGAACGGCTCGGATCTGCGGGCACTCGTCGGGCGCATCAAGAAGCTTCCCGCCCTGCCGCGAATTTACTCCGCGCTGCAGGCCATGACGCGCGATGAAAACGTGACGGCGGCGGAGATTGCGAACCTGATCTCGACGGATACGGCCATTGCCGCCCGGGTGCTGCAGATCGTCAACTCGGCCTTCTTCCGGCTGGCGCGCCGCATCACCAACATCGAGCAGGCCGTGAGCTATCTGGGATTCACCGCCATCCGCAACGTGGCGACCTCGGTTGAGATCTTCTCGCAATGGCCCTCCACCACGAGCTCGCACCTCGACCAGGAGGCACTGCAGGCCCACGTGCGCGCGGTGGCCGCCGCCGCGAGTGCACTGACCTCGAAGAGCCGGATCGGGGATGACACGATGCTCGCCGGATTGCTGCACGACATCGGCTACTGGGTGCTCGCGCAGGAATGTGCCGCCGATCTCAACAAGGCCGTCGAGCTGGCCGCATCCGCCAATCTTCCGCTGTACGAGGCGGAAATACAGGTCATGGGCGCCTCGCACGCCGAGGTCGGCGCCTATCTGCTGGGCATCTGGGGCCTGCCCTACCCGGTCATCGAGGCAGTCGCGCACCATCACCAGCCGCAGCGCGTGGTCCAGTCGGATTTCGACGTTCTTGCGGCGCTCGTCATCGCACAGTCGCTCGCGCCACTAGATGATTCTTCGGCCTTCGATGTCGCATTGCCCGCGGATCCAAAGGTCGACGCGGCCTACATGGCGGCCCTCAAGGCGCCGTATTCCTGGAACGAGGCCGAGCGGCGCGTGGCCGAGACCGTCGAGAAGGAAGAGGTTCAGAATGAGTAAGCAGGACTTTCCGCGGGTGCTTTGCGTGGATGACGAAGCACGGGTCGTCGAGGGCCTGGTGCTGCACCTTCGCAAGGATTATGAAGTGCATACGGCACTCAGCGGAGCGGAGGCTCTGAAGAAGCTCAAGGAGGTGGGTGGCGCTGCGGTCGTGATCTCGGACATGCGCATGCCCGCAATGGATGGCGCAACCTTTCTGCATCACGTCATGAGCTTCTATCCGGATGCGACCCGGATCCTGCTGACCGGCGAGCCCGGTCGCGATGCCGCCATCGCGGCAGTCAATAAAGCCAACATCTTCCGCTTCCTCACCAAGCCCTGCCCGCCCGATCAGCTGCGCGCCGCCGTGGAGGCGGGTGTGATGCAGAATCGCCTGATCCGGGCCGAGCGCACCATCCTCAAGGAGACCCTCATCGGGTGCATCCAGGCCCTCATCGATGTGCTCTCGATCACCAATCCGGTCGCCTTCGGTCGCGCCAGCCGTCTCAAGCGCCAGGCGATGGAGTTCGCCGGCACGCTCGAGAGCGGTGATTTCTGGCAGCTCGAGGCGGCAGCCATGCTCTCGCAGCTTGGCTACCTGTCTCTGCCGACGCAGCTCGTGGAAAAGCTCTACTACGGCGAGGCGCTCACCGCGACCGAGAAAACTCTGGCGCGGGGCGTGCCCGATGTGGCCATGAAGCTGCTCGGCAATATCCCGCGCCTCGAGCCGGTGATGCAGATTCTCGCCGCCCTCAACTCGAATGACGAGCAGGTGGCCCGGCTCGGCGAGGGAACAACCGCGCTCGGCGCCCGCATTCTCGGGCTCGTGATCGAGTACGACAGCCTCGTGACGCAGGGGCACGCTATGGATGTGGCGGTGCAGACCTTGCGCCAGCGTTCCGCTCGTTACGGGTCTGATCTGATCGAGCGCTTCGCCACTCATCTGGGCGCAGGCGGCGGCGGAAGCGAGCTGCGCGAGATGCCCCTGCGCTCGGTCGTGGCGGGGATGATCATCATGCAGGACGTGCGCACTCAGATGGGCACGCTCCTCGTCCCACGTGGTTTCGAAGTCTCGGGCACCTTCCTCGAGCGCATCCGCAACTTCGGCCCCGATCTGCTCAGCGAGGTGGTCAAGGTCCTCGTGCCCGCACCGAAGGCTGCGCCGGTCACCACCGAGAGGTCTGCCGCGCCCGCCGCTGCGGCCGCCCGCTAGCTGCCGCGCGAGCCTTTGCTCCGGGTCCGACCTTCCTTGACTATCCGGGGGCCGTTGCGCAAGATTCGCCGCCTTCTCGCCTTCGTGCCCGGTTCCCCGGTAGCTCAGCGGTAGAGCGTCGGACTGTTAATCCGTTGGTCGCCTGTTCGAATCAGGCCCGGGGAGCCAATATATTCAATAGCTTACATGTCTTTCATGCTCTAGATTCGACGTCGGATCGGGCACCCTTCTGACCCGTGGCCGCTCGATCCGCTTGCGAACGCGCTGCGGGGTTCGACCCTCTCGGAGCTCGAAGAATTCTCGGCACCGATTGTTTGATTCTCCTGCGCGGTACTATTCCAGGCGAAATGGGCCCGGGGGTAGGTTTGGTGGTACAACCGTACGCCCACAGCGGTACCCGAAGTGTTGGACATCTGAGGCTCTGTGAGCCTGACTCGGCGCGATGACACGAGTGCACCGAAAGATAGAATCAGGCGTTCCAACGTGATCGAAAGGGCGGTGGGGCGTGGCTGAGACTTCGCAGGCGGTGTTTCTGAGCTACGCCTCCCAGGATGCGGAGGCGGCCCAGGAGATTTGTTCAGCCCTGCGCGCGGCCGGTATCCAGGTATTTCTCGACCAGCGCGAGCTGCGTGGCGGGGATGTGTGGGATCAGAAGATCCGACGCGAAATCCACGACTGCGCGCTGTTCGTTCCCGTCATATCAGCCAACACGGCTGTGCGACATGAAGGCTACTTCCGCCTCGAGTGGGACCTGGCCGATCAGCGCACCCACATGATGGCCCGCAGCCGAGTGTTCATTTTGCCGGTGTGCCTCGACACGACCACCGAGGTGCAAGCGGATGTTCCAGAGTCCTTTCGGCGCGTGCAATGGACACGCCTGCCCGGCGGGAGCACGCCGTCCGCCTTCGTCGAACGGGTAAGGGGTCTGCTGTCCCCCGAGCTGGCGCCATCGAGCGCAGGGTCGGTTGCTCCTGTGGAACTGCCGCAGCCGATGCGCACCTCCCGGAGATCAAAGCCGCTACTGCTCGCGCTCGTCGCCGTAGTCCTCTTCGCGGCGCTGGCGTACTTCCTTGCCAGGCAGTTCTGGATCCCCAAACATGTGCGCCCCGACAGGGCGCGGGCCGTCGCGAACTCATCGGCCTTCAGTCCGCCGCCGCACTCGATCGCGGTGCTGCCGTTCGTGAACCTGAGCGGCGATGCCAGTCAGGACTATTTCTCCGACGGCCTCACCGAGGAATTGCTCAACTCGCTGGCGGAGATCAACGAGCTGCAGGTCGCCGCGCGCACTTCCTCGTTCTCCTTCAAAGAGCGTCCCGACATTCCCGCGATTGCCCACAAGCTCAACGTCGGCGCAGTGCTCGAGGGAAGCGTACGGCGCTCTGCGCACACCCTCCGGATCACAGCGCAGCTGATCAATGCGGTCACGGGCTTTCAGGTGTGGTCGAAGACCTATGATCGGGACTTGGGGGACGTGCTTCAACTTCAAACCGAGATCGCCACCGCAGTGGCAAGCGCTCTCAAAGTAACTCTGCTCGGCGATGTCGCAGCTAAAGTCGAGCTGGGTGGGACGCGCGATCCGGCAGCGTTCGATGCGTATCTGCGCGCGGCCAAGGCGGTGAACTTGACCCACGGTGCCAAGGACCTCCCCGTCGCGGTTGCCGCGTACACAGAAGCGATCGGCCTCGATCCGCACTATGCGCTTGCGTTCGCAGGCCGATCGATCGCGCTTTCCGAAGTTGCCGCGGAGGCTGACACGGCCTCTGCGGCACGTGACTTTGATAAAGCGCGTACCGATGCAGGTCGGGCGCTCGACCTTGCACCGAATCTGGCCCAGGCCCACGCTGCATTGGCTCTGGTTTCGGAACTGGGGACCCTGGATTTTACGCAGGCGAGCGAATCGTACCGGCGAGCTCTAGCTCTTGCGCCGGGCAATGCCGAGGTATTGCGAGGAAGCGGTATATTTGCGGCCCGTATGGGGCACTTCGATGCAGCCCTTGCGGCAACGCGGCGGGCCCTCGTGCTCGATCCACTCGCACGACAAACTCATTCCGCATACAGCCGGGCACTGTATGCAGCCCGCCGATATCGCGAGGCGCTTGTAGCTTTCGCGGGAGTCATGAGCCTTGATCCAGACTTTAGATCGACATACGCGGAGCGCGGGCTCACCTATTACGGCCTCGGCGATCTTCAGAGCGCGCGCGCCTCATGTGAGCTCAAGCCGGACTTCTGGTACAGTCAACAGTGCCTCGCAGTGGTCTACGACAAGCTGGGTCGGCACGCGGATGCGGAAGCAGAACTTGCGAAACTGAGGGCATCCACCAGCGATGGCGGCGCGTACCAGTGCGCGACGATCTACGCGCAGTGGGGTAATCGTGCCAAGGCGCTCGAATGGCTAGAGAAGGCGCTGCGGCTACGTGATCCGGGCCTGGTTAACATCAAGACCGACCCACTGCTGGACTCCTTGCGCAAAGAGCCGCGCTTCAGGGCGATCGAGCGGGAGTTGAAGTTTCCAGGCTGATCTCAGGCCAGCGCCATCTCGCCGCGAGATCGCGCCCTTCACGAAGCACAGCGAGTCGCTCCTGATCACTCACCGCTGCTCAGCACATATTTTGTGCGGCTTACCATCTACGCCTCACTTGGCCCGAATATCTTCGGGATAACGGCGCGCAATAAGACCCAAACGGCGATGAAGACAAGAGCCTGACTTGCGCGTTCGAGTCCGTGCCTTTTGGGCTGATAAAACAATCACTCCACTCTGATTCTTCATCGTATTTGGAGCCCCTCGTCTGTCGATCGTTCCCGCCAGCTCGACCATTCAGTCGGTCGTGTCGCTTGGACCCCATTCCTGGGCACGTTCAATGCGAAGCAGCGCGCGTGTGGACCATCTTACTCACCGTCGTACTGACCCTCGTCGTGGTCCTGATCGCGATCAATCTGCACAGACCGGAGAAGGAGATCCGCCATCAAATCGAGCATTGCCACGACATCGCAGATCCCCGCTTTCGCCGCGAGATGGGTGCCCTGCTCGGCCCGGCCATCGTCGGCGGCAACCGCATCGAGGCGCTGCAGAATGGCGATGAGATCTTCCCCTCCATGCTGCGCGCAATCGCGGCCGCCCGGCAGTCCATCACCTTCGAGACCTACATCTACTGGTCGGGTGAGACCGGCACCCGGTTCGCGGAGGCATTGATCGAGCGGGCGCGCGCGGGAGTGCACGCACACGTAATGCTTGACTGGGTCGGCAGCGAGAAGATCGATAGGGGTCTCGTGCGTCGCATGCACAGCGCCGGGGTGGAGGTAGAGCGATATCACCCGCTGCGCTGGTACGACGCGGCTCGAATCAACAACCGCACCCACCGCAAGGTGCTCGTTTGCGACGGCAAAATCGGATTTACCGGCGGGGTCGGCATCGCGGACCAGTGGAAGGGTCATGCCCAGGACCCGAATCACTGGCGCGACATGCATTTTCGCGTGGAGGGTCCAGTCGTCGGTCAAATGCAGGCAGCGTTCCTCGATAACTGGATCAAGACGACAGGCAACGTTCTGCATGGGGATGCTTACTTCCCCGACCTCGAAGAGGTCGGAGACAGTGACATGCAGCTGTTCATCAGCTCGCCAGCCGGCGGCAGCACCAGCATGCGCTTGATGTATCTCACCGCAATCACGGCCGCCGCACACTCCATCGACATCGCTGCCGCCTACTTCATCCCCGACCGGCTGATGACCGAGGAGCTGATCAAGGCGGCTCGCCGACATGTGCGCGTCCGTGTGCTGGTGCCGGACCGATATACCGATTCGGAAGTGGTGCGGATCATGGCCAAGCGAGAGTGGGGTGGCCTGCTGAGCAGCGGGGTCGAGATCTACTGTTACGAGCCTACGATGCTGCACACCAAGATGCTGATCTTCGACCAGTTCATGGTTTCCGTTGGATCGACCAACTTCGATACCCGCTCCTTTGAGCTCAACGACGAGGCGAGCCTCAATGTGTACGATCGCGAGTTCGCACGGAAAATGACCGCGGGCTTCGAGGCAGACCTGCAGCGCTCACGATCCTACAGCCTGGAGGCCTGGCGTCAGCGGGGCTGGCGGGAACGGGCGGCAGAACTCGTGCTCCTTCCGATTCGCGGTCAGCTCTGAGGCATCAAAAGCAATCCACGCCGCCGCGTCATTGCGCACTCTTCGCGCTTAACCCCACGAGCCGCGCGTCCCGAGCTCCACGGCCGCGCTGATAAAGAGCTCCTCGCGAACCTCAATGCCAGGGCCTGCCGCTACCGCCTCAGCTATCGGGCAATCGCCGGAACGGTTCCTGGACGATTTGCCACAGCCCATAAGTCATCAGGCCGGCAGCGACGGTGCCCAGCAGCCACTCCCCGTAAGGCTGCTGCCTCAGTGTGCCGAGTGCGCCAGCAACGCCGATCGCGTACCGCGCCTGCAGACCCCAGGCAGCACGGACGAGATAGATACCGATCAGCGCGAACATCGCTCCGCGAGCGAGCAAGCCGTAGGTCGCGAGGATGTTCATGATCGGTCGGAGTCGCGTCCGCGTGATATCCACTTTCCTGTCTTTGCCCCGCGTCAGGGCGCAATACCACTGGTAGAAACCATAAATCAATATGCCGATCCCTACAGCCCCCACGACGTAGCGCCCGAAGGGCACACCGAATGCTCGCGCAATCCAATGCTTCTGCGTCCGCTCGCCGTTCGCGGTGCGTGCGTATCCAAACAGGATGCGCATTGCCTCGATCACGATCACGCCATGGAGCGCACCGCTCAGCATATGTCCGACTCGAATCATGCGACGGGAGCGGCCTTCGCGACCGCGGCGATGCTCCGGATCACGAATGGCGATCAGCAGCTGCCAAGCCACGAACGAGGCCAGGCCGAGCGCAACCGCGGCAAGCAGCAGCTCGCCGGGAGGTGTCAGGCTGAGCTTGATGAGGACGCCCTGGGTTCCGTCCGGGCGCCGCCGGCCCTCAATCGTCTCGAGCAGAGCGAAGGTGCCGATCAGTAGATAGAGCAAACCTTCGGACACATAGCCGGCGTGCGCGATCCAACGCTCCCATGCGCTCATGTCAGCGGCGTTCCGAGTCTCCATAGCGCGTAAACTACCTGTGCGTACCGATCGGCGCCTTCTCATCACGGTTCCGCGTCGCCGTTGCTTCGACGCCGCGGCCACGCCCGCTCTGCAGGACGGTTCGGCGCTACAGGTGCTTCCTCACCAGATGATCGATTTGCATCAGCTCCACCGGAGCTCCGTTCACTTCGATCATCATGGCAACCACTACTCCAGGTTCGTGCCGACCGATGCGCTTAATCCGACTCGCTTTCCGAGCCTCGCTCACTGTCCGGCTGGCTTTGCACTAAAACCCGGCCACCGCCGAGCGCACGGATTTGGAGCCAATCCAGCACCCGCTCGGACTTGTGCTCCTCGTTCACGTCCCGGAGCCGCGCCTCCAGCACCTGATCGAGCGCAATCACACCCAGTACCAGCCGCCCGTTGTCGCGGTCGACGATCGGCACACTTGAAACCTGTCGCTCGGCCATCAGATTCGCGAGCTCACGAAGAGTCATGTCGGGATAGCCAACGACTGCATTGATCACCATCAGATCGTTGATCTTCGCCTGGGAGTTCACATCGAGCTGGGTACCGGCCCTGAGCAGCTGCTGACGGGTAACCAATCCGACCAGATGGTCAATGTCGTCGAGAATCGGGTATAGCCTTTGGATATCCGCGAGCTTCTGCGTGGCAGCAGTGGGCCATGTCGCCTCCGCCGCCTGCACGGCAGCCGCAAGGCCGGTGCCACTGCGGAAGCCCAGGAAGCTGTTGGGCATGATCTCACCGACCAGAAAGATCTCCAGCGGATCTATCGAATATTCCCTGGTGAGATGAGTACCCTTGCGGACGACCTTCTCGGTCAACACCGACCGCTTCAGCACCAGCACCGACAAGAGAAATGCGACCGTGGAGGCGACGATCAGCGGCATGAGGGCATCCCACTGCTGTGTGAGCTCCATGGCGAACACCACTCCGGTCAGCGGACTGCGCATCACGCCTCCCACCACCGCCGCCAAGGACATCAGTGCCCAGAAACCTGGTGCGACGGGCGGAAAGACATAGGCCAGCAAGGAACCCAGCGCCGCGCCGATCATGAACACAGGCGCGAGCACGCCCCCGGAGGTTCCGGAACCCAGCGACAGGCTCCAGATCAGCGTTTTGACGACCAGGATGCCGACGATCAAGGCGAGCGTAGCGTGACCTGCGAGCAAGGTACCGATCACGTCGTAGCCCACGCCGAGGGCACGGGGCTCGAAAAGGCCGCCGACGCCAATGATCAGGCCTCCGATCGCCGGCCACCACATCCAGTGGATGGGAAGTTTCCTGAATCCGTCCTCGGAGAGATATACCAGCAAGGTCGCGAACCACGCGACGAATCCGCCTACGACCCCCGCCGCGGCGCACAGAAGGAGGTCCGTAGACGTCAGAACGGGCAGTGCGTGCTGCGTCGTGAAGAGCGCGCCGACGCCAAGCAAGCGCCAGCGCAATGCGGTCGCCACTACCACGGCAATCGACATCGGCACGAAGGAGCGCGGTCGGAATTCAAACAGGAGCAATTCCACGGCCAGCAGAATCGATGCCAAGGGTGCATTGAATGTCGCCGCCATCCCAGCTGCAGCGCCGGCCACGAGCAGCGTCTTGCGCTCGTCAGCGGTCAGCGAGAGGGTCTGCGCCATCAGCGATCCAAAAGCCCCTCCAGTCATGATGATCGGACCTTCGGCGCCAAACGGGCCGCCGGTACCGATGGAAATCGCCGCAGACACGGGTTTCAACAAAGCGACGCGGGGACGGATCTTGCTCCCGCCGCGCATGATGGCCTCGATCGCCTCCGGCATTCCGTGCCCACGGATCGCCTCGGAACCATATCGCGCCATGAGGCCGACTATGAGGCCGCCCACCACCGGCGCGCCGATGATCAGCCACCACGGATGCACGCCAGATCCCGGCGCGACGAGGCCAGTGGCGACCCGCTGGTAGAAAACCAAATTCGTGATCAGTCCGATCAGCTTGAGCAGGCCGTCGGCGACGAGGGCCGCGACGGCGCCAACCGCCAGCGCAAGTGCGCTGATGATGACGATGCGGGGGTTAACCGAGTAATCGCCGAGTCGCGCCGGTACTCGCAAAGGAGCGTGACCGCTTTGTTGTTGCATGGAATTCCTTCTTAAATGATTCAGCGTATGCCCTATGTGCCGTCGTCTCCGGACACCAAGATGCGCACCGGCGAATGCCGCGCTTTGCGCGCGATCTGCAGCGCCTCGCAATCAGAGGAACCGGCCGAGGAGCGCGCTCGGGAAACGTTCAAGCACTGAAACGACCGCATCAGCATCCTGAGCTGCGCCGCTCGGCCAAACACCAGGTTGTCCGCTATCTTCTGAATGTCTCGATCCAACCAGCCTCGGCTTTACACGTAGCGGGGAATGGGCCCGACCTGGGGCGTGGTGTTTTCGCCCAGATCGATGAAAACTTCATCGATGTAGCACCAACCCCACCCCTCCGGCGGATCGTACCCTTCGATGATCGGGTGCCGCGTGGCATGGAAGTGCTTCGTGGCGTGCCGCTCGGGGGAGTCATCACAGCATCCGACATGGCCGCACTTGCGACAGATCCGCAGATGAACCCAGCGCGTGCCCATCTTGAGGCACTCCTCGCACCCCTTCGCGCTCGGCTTGACAACCACGATGGACTTGAGGTGAGAACACGACTTGCTCATGCGAAACCCTTTGATAAATGCCTGGGATGGCGCGAATGTCCCTCTGTCCGCTGCTCAGTCACGGCAGGCAGGTGGCGAATCCCTCCTCAGGAGGGTGATCATAAGCGATCCGCGGACGAGACCCGAACGCCGGAGTTCCGTCGCGTGCGGTCACGAAGATTTCGGAACCCACTCGGGCCACAATGACCTGATACAGTCTGGAATACACTGACTTAGCTGTCATCGACATGTTTTCCGTAACAGCGTTGCTCGCCGGAGCGTGGGGACTTGCGTTCGTGTTCCTCAATGTCCTGCTCGAGCAGGCTGGACTTCCGATCCCCGCCGTACCGACCTTGGTGCTGGCCGGCGCCTTGGCTGCCAAGCGGCCTGAATGGGGATTAGCGGCTTTCGCACTCGCGCTCGCGGCTTGCGTCATCACCGATGTCGCTTGGTACGGGGCTGGACGAGCCTACGGCGGGCGCATCGTGCGACTGCTCTGCAGGATCTCCCTTTCACCTGACTCGTGTGTGAGTGAGACCCAGCTGAGATTCGAGCGCTGGGGCGCCCGCGCACTTCTCCTCTCCAAGTTCGTGCCCGGTCTCGCGACCTTGGCCCCCTCTCTGTCTGGCGCCCTCAGAATGCAACTGAGCTTATTCGTCGGGATGAGCGCACTCGGCTCCGCATTGTGGGTCATCGCCTTCATGGTTCTGGGCACGCTCGCTGCGCCACAGATCACGGCTCTGCTCCCGCAGGTTGCAGCCCTCGGGGGACGAGCTGCCATCCTGATCGCCCTTCTGCTGGTTCTCTATATCCTCTTCAAGTGGGTGCAGCGCCAGCGCGTCTATGCGGAGCTTCGCATGGCTCGCGTCGAGGTGGGCGAACTCTATTTAATGCTCCAGCGTGTACCGGCGCCGACCATTCTCGATGTGAGATCCATGAGTGCCCACGCGCTCGATCCCCGCGCAATCCCAGGTGCTGTGCACGTGCCGCCCGAGGACATCGCGGCCCGCATCGCCGCTGTCGAGGCCAACGCCGAGGTTGTTGTCTACTGCAATTGCCCGAATGAAGCCTCCGCCGCGCGTGTCGCTCAACTGCTGAGACGGCACGGTGTTGTCCGCGTGCGCCCCCTTCTGGGCGGCTTGGATGCGTGGGTAGCGGCAGGCTATCTGGTGACCGATACGAGATCAGCGCCTGCGGCACCAGCACCAAGTTTGGCAAGCTCTCGACCGGCCGCAGCCACCGACTTGCCAAAAGAACCTGAGGCGCCCTCCCCGCGGCAACGCTCATCATCATGACCAACCATCCGGCGAGTACGGCGCCGTAGCACCATCGCACCTGTCCCTTGATGTCATCCCTGATAGTGGGTTGCATGAGCGCGCGGATCCTGCCTCGCAAGCCTGAGCAGGGCCCTGGAACGGTTTCACAGATGCGGGCGTTTCACGGACCGACAGTCGTAAGCCTTCGTGGAGCACGAAAGACTACCGCGCAAGGCTCGGACCGGGGAAAACGCGAGCACCGCCATGATCGCGTCCGATCGTCACCAGGCGCGGCAGCTCAGGAGTTACGTGCCGCGATCGAGTATGGATGCACTCTGCCAGGGCTGGCCGGCGCCCTCGCGCTGTTCGCTTTGCTGGCCACCACAATGACCTTGACCCGCAAGGTGGGCTGGTACGCCGAGGAGGCCTAGGGGTCCGCTGCTCGCGACCCTGCCTCACCCCCGCATGCGTCGACCATCCGGATCGTAAGGCGCCCGGGTCACCACACGCGCAGGGCGAAGCTCGCCATTGACCTCAATGATCAGTGCAGTCCCGTCGCGGGCGTGCTCTGCGTTCACGTAGCCCATCGCCATCGGGCGGCCGATGTGATGCGCATAGCCTCCCGAGGTGACATGTCCAACGCAAGTCTCGCCCGAAAGGATGGCCTCATCCCCCACCACATCTCGGTCCTCGACGTCCACCAGCAACCCCACCAAGCGGCGAGGCGGACCCGCGGCCCGCGCCTTCAGCGCCTCCTCGCGCCCGATAAATTCCCGCTCCCAATCGATGAAGGCATCCAGTCCGCTCTCGGCCGGCGTGTAGTCGGGCCGATAGTCGAGGGTCCACACTCCCCAGAGCTTCTCGAGGCGCAGGCTCATCAGCGCCCGTGCCCCGAAGGGCACGAGCCCCAGATCGGCGCCCTGCGACTCGATCTGCTCCCAGAGCGCCAGATGAAATTGAGGTTCGCAGTAGATCTCGTAGCCGAGCTCGCCGGTGAAGGCAAGGCGCAGCAAGTATGCGGGCACGCCTCCGACGAAAGTCGAACGCGCATCGCGAAACTTCAGGCTTTGAGCGGACACGTCCTCGCGACAGAGCTTCGAAAGCAGCTCCCGGGAGCGAGGTCCCGAGATCGCAAAACCGTGCAGCCGATCCGAGATGTTTGTGTACTCGACACGCTCAGCCTCGACGTGCGCCTCGAACCAGCGCCGGTGCATGTCCTGGGTCGCACCGGATCCGAGCAACAGGAAATGCTCATCGTTCAGGCACGTCACCGTGAGATCGCCATAGAGGCGCCCGTCAGGGAGCAACATCGGACTCAAGGCCACACGGCCCGGCACGGGCAACCGCCCCGCGAGCAGCCGACTGAGGAAAGAGCGCGCATCTCTTCCCTTGATTTCGTGCTTGCCATAGTTGGCGATCTCGATCACGCCCGCCGCGCTGCGCACCGCCGCGACCTCACCCCCGACATACGGGTGGCTGCGGTTGCGGCCGAAGCTCGGCTCCTCGTGCGCGTCCTCTCGACCCTTAGCGAACCACAACGCGTGCTCGAGACCGAAGGACACTCCCATGACGGCTCCGCGCTCGAGCAGCCGGTCATAGAGGGACGTGGTCTTCTGCCGTCGCCCCTTCGGCAACGTCTCGTTCGGGCAGGTCATCACGAAGCGGCGCTCATAGTTCTCGGTGGACTTGATCGTGCCCCACTCCGGGGTCGCGAAGCGCCCGAACCGGGCGATGTCCATAGCCCACACGTCAATCGAGGGCGCGCCCTCGATCATCCACTCCGCCAGACACAGACCGACGCCCCCGGCCTGGCAAAAGCCCGCCATGACGCCGACCGCCACCCAGTAATTTCGCCGTCCCGGCACCGGCCCGATCATCGGATTGCCGTCCGGACCAAAGGTGAAGGGACCGTTGATCACGGTCTTGACCCCGACTTCGCCCAGGGCCGGGATGCGCTCGAAGGCGAGCTGCAGCCGGTCCGCGATACGCTCCAGATCCGGTGCCAACAATTCGTGCCCGAAGTCCCGCGGCGTGCCGGCCACCTTCCAGGGTGTCGCTCGCGGCTCGTACGTGCCGAGGAGCATGCCGGTGCGCTCCTGCCTGAAGTAGATGTTGGCCTCGTAGTCAATACCCGCCGGCAGGCGCTCGCCGTGCTCCATCCGCTCGGCGATAGCTGGGATCGCCTCCGTGATGATGTAGTGATGCTCCATCGGTTGTACCGGCAAGTGCAGCCCCGCCATCAGTCCCACTTCTCGTGCCCAGAGCCCAGCGGCATTGACGAGATGTTCGGCGTTCACCGTCCCGCGCGATGTCTCGACGTCCCATGTCCCATCCGCCCGTTGTCGCGTCGCGCTTACCGGCGTGTGCGTGAAATAGCGAGCGCCGTGGTGGCGGGCCGATTTCGCGTAGGCGTGCACCACGCCGGCCGGGTCGATGTCTCCATCGAGTGGATCCCACAGCGCGGCGATATAGTGTTTGGGGTCGATCAGCGGATGGCGTCGGGCGACCTCGGCCGGGCTGATGAACTCCTGATCGAGGCCCATGTAGCGCGCCTTCGAGCGCTCGCGTTTCAGGTACTCGTACCAGACATTGTTTGAAGCCAGGTAGAACCCACCGGTCGCGTGCAGCCCGATGTCCACGCCGGAAGTGGCCGCGATCTCGTGATACAGGCGGATCGTGTAACCCTGCATCCGGCTGATGTTCGGGTCGGAGCTGATCGTGTGAATCTGCCCGGCGGCGTGCCAGCTCGAGCCGCTGGTGAGCTCCTGGCGCTCGAGCAGGATGCAGTCACGCCAGCCGTGCTTGGCCAGATGGAACAGGATGGAGCAGCCCACCACGCCACCCCCGATCACGACGACCCTTGCGTGAGACGGCAGAGACGTGGCATCTGAGCTCGCAGGCTCGCTCATGCGCAGCTTCCTCTAGTACCAGGCGTCGGGCAGTTCGGCCTTGCGCCGCGCCACGTAGTCTTCGAGCGAGTCCCGGACCGCCGGATCGATCGGTGGCGGCTCGTACTCGGCGAGCAGACGCTGCCAGCGGTCGAAGGCCCGCTGTGCCGCGTCCTTCGAACCCAGCTCCTCCCACTGCTCGACACTGTTGGAATCGGACAGCGCGGCTTCATAGAAGGCGGTCGTGTAGTGCGCGAGCGTGTGAGATGAGCCCAGGAAGTGGCCGCCCGGTTCCACATCTGCGTAAGCACCGCGCCCCACGGCATCATCATCGGTGGGAAAGCCTTGCAGCATCACCGCGTAGGCCCCCAGTCGATCCGCATCCAACACGAGCTTCTCGTAGCCGGTGACGAGGCCGCCCTCGAGCCAACCGGCCGCGTGCAGAACGAAGTGCGCCCCGCCGAGCACCGTGGAGAGCATCGAGTCAGCGCTCTCGTAGGCAGCCTGCGCATCCGGGAGCTTCGATGCGGTCAGCGCGCCCCCGCAGCGCAGCGGCAGCTTCAGGCGGCGCGCGAGCTGGCCGATGGCAAGGTTGGACATGAGCGGCTCGGGCATGCCGAAGGTCGGGGCCCCGGAGCGCAGGTTCATGGAGGACAGGAAGTTGCCCAGGATGAAGGGTGCACCGGGACGCACGAGCTGCGTGTAGGCGCCTACGGCCATCGCCTCAGCGAGCGCCTGGGCGATGGCTGCCGCCGTCGTCACCGGCCCCATCGCCCCGGAGAGGATGAAGGGCACCACGATCAGACCTTGGCCGGCACCGCAGTAGACTTCCGCGGCGTCCGTCACGACCTTGTCAACCAGCAGCGGCGAGTTGGTGTTGACATTGGCCATGATCACGCATTCGGACTCGAGGACCGCTGCCCCGTGCAGCAGTCGTGCCATCTCGATACTGTCCTCGGCACGGCTGCGGGCGGTGATCGCACCCAGGTGAGGCTTATCGGTCAGCGTCATGTGGGCGAGCAGCATGTCCAAATGCCGCTTGGAGACCGGCACGTCGCAGGGCTCGCAGGTGACGAAGCCCGAGTGGTGCAGCGGATCCAGTCGCTGCGTGAGCTTCACCAGGCGATGAAAATCCTCGAGCGTCCCGTAACGGCGCCCCCCTTTGAGATCCCGCACGAAGGGCGGCCCGTAGACCGGTGCGAACACCTGGGCAGAGCCGCCGATCCGCACCGAGTGCGCCGGGTTGCGCGCCCGTTGCGTGAACTCCGCGGGTGCGCTCGCGAGGAGCTCACGCACCAGACCTTCGGGAATACGCACGCGCGTGTCGCGCACCTCTGCGCCACGGTTCTTCCAGCGCGCCAGCGCCGCCGGAGCCTCGCGAAACTCGAGTCCTGTCTCCTGAAGCAGCCTGAAGGCCTGGCGCTCGATGTGGGTCAACGCCTCCTCATCGAGGAATGCGTAGTAAGGAATTCGGCGGGTCACATAGGGCACCGCCGCCTTGGGTGCCCGCTCGGGCCGCCGCCGCCGTCGATCACGGGAAGCTTCACGCTCCATGTGCGGCGCTCATCGCATGCTCGCCTAACGCGGCGTCCGGCTGACGCTCTTCGGTGAGCAGCCGAAGTGGTGGACGAAAGCCGCCGTGAAGCTGCCATGATGTGCATACCCCACCCGACGCGCGATCTGTTGCACTTGCAGGTCCGTGGTGCGCAGCAGCTCGTGCGCCATCTCCAGGCGCCGGCGTCGCACGAACTCGGTCGTGGTCTCACCGAAGAGCTGTCGGAACCCACTGCAGAGCTTCGAGTAGTTCATGCCGGCCTGTCGTGCGAGGGCCGGTAACCGCGGTGGGGAGGCAAAGTCGGACGCGAGCAGATCGCGCACCGACTGCAGCTGCCTGCGATCGCGCAGCGTGAGCCGGCAGGGGACAACCTCCGGCGTGTACCCGGGCATGTGACTCAACGTCGCGTAGAGCAGCTCGTTCGCCTTGGCGCTGGCATAGAGCCAGTGCAGCGGATCCTCGCGGTTCGCGCCCAGAATGTCCCGGAGCAGCGGAACGGTTGCGGCGAGGTGGGGGCCGACGCGAAAGCGCGGCGTGGCGCGCCCCTCAGCGGCATCCTCCAGCGCAAGATCGAGGTGCGAGGCGGCTCGCTCGGCGACCCGGCGCAGCCAACCGCGATCGCAATAGAGGCTGACCCAGGTCTCGCGGGCCCGCATCTCACCCAACTGCTCGCTCGCATCGTCACAGCCCTGCGGCTGGAACCACAGCAGCCAGGCAGGCCCGCTGAAGCGGCACTCTCCCCAGGAGCCTTCGATCTCGATCGCTCCCGAGACCCGGTAGTGGAGCTCGACGATGTCCTGGCCCTGAAGCGGGCTCTCAAAGCGCTCGCTGGAGGCCACATCGACGACCGCCATCACCATCCAGGGCGAGAGATAGTAGGTGTCGCAGCGGTTGCCTGCGTCTTCAGAGGCGAAGCGCAGCGGATACCGGTAAGCGAGGTAGCGCGAGGCGAACGGCGAATGCACCGCATCGGCATGGGGACCGCATTGCAGCTCCGGTGGTCCGACCACGGGTCGCTCGGCGATCTCGAATCTGCTGCTGCCAGCGCCCGCCATCGTGGTCACGGCCATAGCACCCCCTCGCATCGCTCGGCCTCGCACGACCATGCCGCGCCCTGCCCGTGCTGTCAACGCTCAGCTCCCGTGTCACAACGACTGAGCTGCAGCGTGCGCCGCCTTTCTTAGTCGCACATCAGAGTCTCTTAGGAGCCCTGAATTACCGGCGCGAGGGGCGGCGACCTCCCCGGCGAATGCACCTGTGAGGTGATAGGCTGCTCTCTGCAAGCCGCATGGCAAAATCCGACACCGAAGCCTTTCCCTCCTTGGAGCGCCTCACGCTCGTGCGGCGACCGATAGGCTCGGCCCGGGGCCTGCCCAACCTGACCTATACGAGCCCTGAATACTTCCGCCACGAGCGCGATGAGCTGCTCGGGCGCACCTGGGCCGGCCTGCTCTTCACGGATGTCATTCCAGAGCGGCCTTATGCGCTACCGATCGACTTCCTCGGCCTGCCGCTCCTGGTGCTGCGCGACCGGCACGGCACCTTGCGCGTATTCCACAATGTCTGCAGCCATCGCGGCATGAAGCTCGTAGCCGACCCGGGCCCCCTGCCCGGCCTCATCACCTGTCGCTATCACTGCTGGGCGTACGCAGCGAACGGCGATCTCAAGGCCACCCCCCACTTCGGCGGCGTCAACCAGCCCCACGCAGAAGGGTTCGATCCGGCCGCGCACGGTCTGAAACCCATCCGCAGCGCCCTCTTCATGGGCATGTTGTTCATCAATCTCAGTGGCGATGCGCCCGAGTTCGGGCGGCACTCGGCTCCTCTCACCGAGCGCGCTGCCGAGCTCATCGGCACGGACGGCTGGTCGCAGCTTCACCCCGGGGTGAGCGACTCGAGCCTGACCCTGCTCGCCCAGTGCAACTGGAAGCTCGCGGTCGAGAACTACTGCGAGGCCTACCACCTGCCCTGGGTACATCCGGAGCTGAACAGCTATTCGCGTCTCGAGGATCACTATTGCTTCCTCGGTGAGGGCTTCGCCGGTCAGGGATCCGTCACTTATCGCGGCAGTGACGTCGCGGGCGCGCGGCTGCCGCGCTTCCCATCGTGGCCGGCCGATCGCCAGCACGTTGCCGAATATCCGACGATGTATCCCAACGTCTTGCTCGGCTTCCAGGCCGATCACGCCTTCGCCATCCTCCTGAGGCCTGAAGCTCCGGACCGCACGCGCGAGGAGCTGCGGATTTTCTACGTCGGCGACGCGGCGGCCGCGGAGAGCGCCGGCCCCTCACGCTCGGCCATCCTGTCCGCCTGGCGCATCGTCTTCGAACAGGACATCACGGCCGTGGAGCAGCTGCAGGCGGGGAGAGCCTCGCCAGGCTTCGACGGTGGGCTGTTCTCCCCGGAGATGGATGCCGTCACCCATCACTTCCACGCCTGGGTGGCGGATCGCCTCATCGAGCACACGCCCCGCGGCTAGTTTATTTGACGCCGCCCATCAGGCGTTTGAGTTGGGGCGTGAGCACGAGCATCACCGCTCCTGCGATCACCGAGAGCAGGGTGATCTTCATGAAGAGCGCCGGCAGGGACTCGAGATTGCGGGCGTCATATTCGCCGGACAGCTGGCCGGCGAGGTTGTTGCCGAGCGCGAGCGCGAGGAACCACAGCCCCATGACCTGGCCGGCGAAGCGCGGCGGGGCGAGCTTGGTCATCGAGGACAACCCGACCGGCGAGAGACAGAGATCACCGCACTCCTGCAGGAAATAGGTGAGCAGCAGCCAGGTCGGCAGGACCTTCACGCCGGAGACCACATACCGCGAGGCAAAGTAGATCACGAGGTTGCCGGCTGCGAGCAGGAACAGTCCCGCCGCGAACTTGATCGACGGTGCCGGATCCAGAGCCCGCCGGCCGAGTGCCAGCCACAGCGCCGCGAAAGCCGGCGCGAACAGAATGGTGTACAGCGCCGTCGTCCCCTGCAACACCCCGGCAGGCATGTCCCAGCCAAAGACGTGCCGCTCGGTATAGCGCTCGGCGAAGAGGTTCAGTGAGGCCCCGCCCTGCTCGAACCCTGCGAAAAAGATGGCGTACGCGGCAAACAGCGCTGCCATGACCAACACTCGGCGTCGCTCCGCGAGGTCCAGGCCCGCGAAGAACAGCAGATAGGCGAAGTAGCCGAGCGTGAACAGCCCGATGAGCCAGGAGGCGAGCACCGAAAGGGCAACCGGATCGATCCGCAACGTGCCGGTGAGCAGGAATGCGGCCAGTACCACGAGCCCTGCGACGAGCGCAAGCGGGGGAATCCAGGCGCGCCACGACCGCGGCGGACTGCCCGCCAGACCGGCCCCGCCGAGCCAGTGCCGCGTCGACAGGAACTGCGCAAGTCCCAGCAGCATGCCTATCACCGGCAGGCCGAAGCCCCAATGCCACCCGAGGCGCGTCACGCACAACGGCACGAGCAGCGATCCGAGCAGCGCGCCGACGCTGATGCCGACATAGAAAATGGAGAACCCGGCGTCCCGGCGCGCACCCCCTTCCGCGTACAGCCCCGCTACCATGACACTGATGTTGGGTTTGAGCAGCCCGACTCCGAGGACGATGACGGCGAGGCCCAGGAAGAAGGACTGCAGATGCCCGAGCACGAGCATCGCATTGCCGCCCATGATCAGCACGCCGCCAACGATCACGGCGCGCTGCGCACCGAGCAGCCGGTCTGCCATCCAGCCCCCGAACAGAGCAAACACATAAGTGGCCGAGATGTAGAGACCATAGACCGCACTCGCCACGCGATCGTCGAATCCGAGACCGCCTTCCCCGACCGCGGCGACGGCATAGAGAATCAGCACCGCGCGCATCCCGTAGTACGAGAAGCGCTCCCACATCTCAGTCAGGAATAGTGTCGCAAGCCCGCGAGGCTGCCCGAGTATCGTCCGCTCCACGGATTTCGCCCGGCTCACAGGTAATCGCGTGCGATCGTGAGGTCCCAGTCTCGTTCCGCGACCACTTCGCCGTTGAGTAGCGCGCTCAGATGGCCGCGAAGAAAAAAGTGCGTGCGATCGCTATGCATCTGCGCCCGCGTCTCGATGCGCGTCCGCCAGCCCTCCCGGCCCATCTCGTAGGACTGAGTCAGTACGTAGCGCGCCGACAGTGGATCCGCATCCCGAATCGTCAGCTCGCGCTTGAGACTGTGCGCAAGCTCCACATCGACTGCCTCGAACCGCAGGATCCCCTCCCCGAAGACACCGCCGATGCCTTCGGTCACGTAGGTCGTCTCACCGGTGACGTGGTCCTGGGTCGAGAAGCGGCGCACGACGCTGGGCACGAGGACCTTGACGGGCGAATGCGGCCCGTGCACCGGTGGTGGGAAGTGGATCGCTTTGTCCGCAGCGCTCGAGCGCACCGGCAGCTCGAGCCGACTGCCCTCGGTAACCACCGTGAGTGTGGCGGGGTATGGCGCGGGCCAGGCAAGGGGCCAGTAGGCCGTCGCAATGGCGAGCCGGATCCGATGCCCCGCGACAAAGCGGTGCCCGCAAGCTTTCAAGGCGACCGCGACATCGTAGAGCCGGCCCGGCTCGAGCGGTGCGGGCTGCTCGTCTCCTTCTCGATGCGTGAGGTTCAGGAGTTGATAGCTGACTCGTGTGACCTGCTCATCTGGTGCCACGTCGGACAGCCGCACCGCGAGTTGCGCGACCGGGACGTCCGCTGCCACCCGAAGCCGCAGCACCGGTGTGCCGAGCACCGCGACCTCCTCATTCAAAGTCGCGGTGTCGAAGACGAGGGCCCCTCCGTCATCGAGGCGCTGATCGGTCGCCTGCTCACCCGGGCAACCGGTGCCCATCCACTCCCCGCTCGCCTTGCCGTGACTTTGCGGCGAGCGCACCGTAAAACGCGCCGCCGTACCCGGAGACTCCCCGAGACTGCGATCCGCGCGCAGGTGCAGGCCGCGTGAGCGGATGTCGGGCGAAGGATACGAGCGCTCGCCCACCCAACGCCCCGGAGCAGACGTGCGTGTTCCGGTGGGCGGCACGGGGTCCTCGAGGTAAGCACGCAGCATGGGCTCCCGCATGATCCCGGTGTCGCGGCCCTTGAGCCAATGGCCCCACCAGCGCACCGCCTCCTGCAGGTAACCGATGGCCGGTCCGGGAGTGCCATCGTGCGGATAGACGTGGCCCCAGGGACCGATGATCCCGAGGCGCGGCACCTTGAGCCCCTCGAGCAGCCGCAGCACGGCACTCGTGTAGCTGTCGGTCCAACCGCCGATCGCCAATACGGGACACGCAATGGCGCCAAAGTCCTCGCAGACCGAGCCATGCTTCCAATAAGCGTCGTAGCGCTGGTGCTCGAGCCACAGCCCCGGAAAGAACGGCAGCGCCTCGATGCGCTCGAGCCAGCGCGCGCGCCAGTCCGGTCCGACGATGAGGGGATCCAGCGGTCGGCTCTGGTATGCCAGCATGATGCTGCCCCACCAGAGGTTGTCATTCAGCAAACACCCGCCCATGTAATGGACATCGTCGCTGTAGCGATTGTCGGTTGAAAAAGTGGTGATGATGGCCTTCAGGGCCGGCGGGCGCCGGGCGGCTATCTGCAGAGCGTTGAAGCCGCCCCAAGACTTCCCCTGCATGCCGACGGCCCCGCTGCACCAGGACTGCCGGGCGATCCACTCGATCACTTCGAGCGCATCGTCCTGCTCCTGTTTCAGATACTCATCTGCGAGCAGCCCGTCCGACTCACCTGAGCCGCGCATGTCCACACGCACCGCCGCATAGCCGCACTGGGCGAAGTAGCCGTGCATGGGGTCATCTCGGCCGCGCGTACCATCGCGCTTGCGGTAGGGAATGTACTCGAGGATCGCGGGCACCTTCTCGTGAGCCGCAGCTTCCGGTAGCCAGATGCGCGCACCCAGGCGACAGCCGTCGCTCAATGGGATCCAGATGTGTTCCTTGACCTCGACCGGCATGTCAATTTCTGCAGGACGCCCCCTACCGGTTGCGACGGTATTCGAGATCGCCGTACTGCGTCCACTTTCCCCGGCCGGCCGGCGAGACGTATTGCAGAATGCGCAGCGTTCCGTCGGACTGCGGTTCGTACACGAGCTTCACATCGCGCTCGCGGGATGGAACGATCGAGACGAACTCCATTTTCCCACCCCCGATCGCCCTCCCGCGCAAGACGATCGCCCCCCACTGGTTATCGGCCCACATCTGCAACCAGCTCTCGCCGTCGAAGCGATTGATGGCGATGCCAGCCAGGCGGACGGAGATACCGGGACGGCGGTACATGTCAGTCAGGAAGGTCAGCCTCTCCCGGACGACGCATCCTTCGTACTGTTTATCCACCTGATCGAAGCCGACCAGTTGCCGGGTCTGTGCATCGAAGACCTGCCAGTCACCGATCCAGAAGTCCATCTGCCGGTGCTGCGCCGAGTCGCAGGTCGCAGGAGCGGTGCTCTGTTCCAACGGCGCAGCCGATGCGCTCATCAGGGGCGCCAGCGCAATCCAGAGCACGCAGTGCCGCACCATTCTCAATCCCTCGAATGCAACCCCCGCTGCGCTCAGAATTTGTAGCCCAGGCGAATACCGATCTCCCGCGGTGGACTCACGATGTAGTCGTTGGTCAGCTTGTCGAGCTCATTGAACTGCGTCGGAGGCACGAGGATATTCTGCCGGTCGAGCACATTCGTGATGTAAAGCACCCCGCGCCACTGCTCGTGGTTCACGGTTGCCGACAGATTCATGATCTCGTAGGTCGAGGAGTACTGCACCGTCGTCACACCGAGGGAGGGTGTCAGCTGCATCGGCACGGCGCTGCGGTACACGCCATTGACTGCGAGCGCGAGGTCATAGCCTGCGGTCAACGGCATGTCATAGTTGAGCACAAGGCTCGCACTGCTCTTGGGACTCCCCGGCATCTGCTGTCCGTTGCTCCCATGGATCAGGCCCGGAACGATGGTGCCCGTCTGCGTTCCATCGTTGGCGGGCAGCGAGAAGCTGCTCGTCAGGTGAGCATCCGCGTACGCATAGCTCACCGAGTAGGTGAGGCGCGGCAGGAAGAGCGGTCCGCTCGATTCGATCTCGAAGCCGCGCGATTCGGCCGTGTTGCCGTTGTACACGGCGAGATTGCCCGAAGGCAGACTCGAGGAGATCTGGGGGTTGTCCCACTTGATGTCGAACAGCGCGAGCGTGTACGAGGTGCCGTTGTCGAAGCGACCCTTGAGGCCCGCTTCGTAGTTGTTCGTCTTGTCGGGCGTGTAGGTCGCCAGCAGCGGACTTTCCCGGAACGGACCGACGAGTGGCACCGAGTTCGCCCCACCGCGGCGGAAGCCCTGCGACCACGCGGCATACACGAACTGGTGCGGCGCATATTCGAAGGAGGGATTGACCTTGCCGACGGTCTTGGAGGCCTTCGACTCGTGCGGGGCCGCCGGCAGATGCGTCGGGAAGTTGTAGTCGTCGTAGGACTGAGCGTCCGTGAAGTTCTGACCGAAGTGCCGGGCTCCGAAGGTCACCTGGCCGTGCTGCAGGAAATGCCAGGTGAGCTCTCCAAACTCCGAGACGTCCTTGAAGTGCTGGGTGTCGATCTGACTGAAGGTGACATCGCCCGGGGCCGTGCCCACATCGAAGAAGCAATTCGGCAGACACCCCTGCGCCACCTGGTATTCCGGCGTACCGGGGACAGCGATCGTCCACGCGCCCGCGCGAGTCTGGTCTTCGTAAAAGAACCCCACGACATAGTCAAAGAGCTTGTCCGGGCTGGTATTTGAGACCAGACGCACTTCCTGCGAGAAGGTGTGCGACCGATCGGTGAAGGTCTGATCGTAGATGAATCGCGGGTTGGTCGGGACACCGGCGTAGTACGGCAGGTAGCCGCCGCTTGCGAGTCCGGCCAGGCTGTAGGTGTTGTCCTGAAGCGTCGAGCCCGTACTGGTGTAGTACGAGCTCGTCGAGGCGACCGTGGCAAACCCGGCGTCGTAACTCAGATCGAGGCTTGCGAGGTTGGTATAGCGGGACCAGGGTTGATCGATCTGCGAGAACTCGCGATAGGGTCCACCCGCCGGCAGAGTGCTCGCCGGGTCGAGGGGTGAAGGGCCACCGCGGAAGTCGAGATTGACCTGCGGACCGCCATCACCATGGGAGCTCGAATCGAGGATGGCGGCTTCGGCGCTGAAGGCGTCCGTCGGCTTCCACAGAACACTGGCGCGTCCGGTGAAGGTCTTCTGGAAATTCCAATCCTTCTGATCCCGATAGATCGCGGGGCTGGTCACCGGATCGGCGGAATTGGCCAGCAGCGGAATGCCCGAGAGCCCGTTGCTCGTGCGTGCGAAGAGCCCGTAGGTGTCGACGAAGCCCGGCTCGTAGTAGTACTTGGCCGCCGCGCGGAATGCGAGCGTGTCTCCGAGGGGGACATTGATGAGACCCCGCACCGTGTACGGGGTCCCATCCGAATGGTCGAGCCGTCCGGCACTGCCTTCAACCAGTCCCGACCAGTGATTCAGCTCCGGCGAGTTGGGAATGAGTCGCAGCGCTCCGGCGAGTGTGCCGGCGCCGTAGAGCGTGCCTTGCGGCCCACGCAGGACCTCCACCCGTTGCAGATCATCGAGCTGGAAATAGCCTTCGATCGGTGAGTTGCCGATGTAAGTGCCGACAGGGGCCTGCTCGAAGGTCCGGAAACCGCGGGTCGGCTCGCCCGTCGCATTGATGCCACGGATGATCGGCACCGTCGCCGCGGAGAAGCGTGCCCCATACTCATAGGTGCTGAGGCCGGGCACTTGGGAAGCCAGCGAGGCGATATCGGTCACGCCCGTCTCGGCGAGCTGATCGGCCGTGACCACCGAGAGGCTGTAGGGGACTGCCTCGAGCGTCTGCGTGCGACGCGTAGCCGTGACGGTCACTTCGGCAATGGCGCTCGGGGTGGCTTCATCCGCCGGGGCGGCCTGCTGGGCCTGGGCGGCCGGCCAGACCCCGTAGAGAGCGATACAGACCGCCACCCGCACCGGGCTCAAGGCCTTCACGATCGGTTGGGCAATACTGCTTGCGTCTCGATGCTCGTGCTTTCGCACCTGTGAACCTCCCCCATCTTCGCCGGTTCGAGACCCGAAATGTCTGCCGGCTGTGCGCGTTCCCATTCACTATGTCGCATCCCAAGGAGGCCGGCCACGCCCTTTCTTTGGACCGTCGCGGGACTTCTTAGGAACGCCACTTTGGCGCTCTTGCGCAAACAGCCGGGCCTGCGAGACCGGCGGCCCCGAACGGCGCGGGCGGATGCCGGTGTTCGGGGGGCCTGGCCGCCTAGAATTCGGCCTCTGAGCTCGCCCGCGCCAGGCTCTGCAGGGACGCATCGCTCGCGGGCTGGAGCGCCACTCCGTGCGGCGGCTCGGTCTGCAGCAAGTAGCGGACGAAGTAATCCCAGCGCCGGCGAGTGGCGTAGGCCGCGGCAACCCCGACGGGCTCGTGACGTTGGTTCGGCAGCAGGATCAGGTCGAAGTCCTTGTTCGCCTTGATGAGCGCATCCACCAGCTGCAGCGTCTGGTACGGGGGGACGTTGTCATCCATCGTGCCGTGCATCAGCAACAAGTGGCCCGCGAGCTTTCCCGCGCTCAGCGTATTCACCGAGCCGTCGTAGCTGGTGGTGCCGTCCGCATGCCGTACCAGCAGGCCCATGAACTCCTCTCCCCAGTCACCCTCATACCCGAGGACATCGTGGACCCCGCTCATCGCAATGCCGACCTTGAAAAACTCAGGGTAGCGAAACAAGGCAGCCGCGCTCGCCCAGCCGCCGCCGGAGATCCCATAGATGCCCGCCCGCTGCAGGTCGATCCAGGAGTCGCGCTGTGCGAGCTCGCGCATGCCGGCGACCTGATCCGAGAGCGTGTTCTCGCACAGATTGCCGTAATTCGTGTCCTGGAAGGCCTTGGACCGCATGGACGTGCCCATGCCATCGATCTGCACCACGGCGAAACCGAGCTCCGCGAGCGCCTGCTCATCCCCGAGCACGCCGGCCCGCAGGAAGGTTCGAGGCCCCACACTGCCGATCTGCGGCCCCGGGTAGATGCTGTTGATGATTGGGTAGCGGCGCTGCGTATCGAAGTGCGAGGGCAAAAACAGCATGCCGTACACGTCCGTCCGGCCGTCACGACCCTTGACCGTAAAAGGCAGCGGAGGCCGCCAGCCCGCGGCCTTGAGGCCCTCGATGTCCGCCCGCTCCAGGACCTTGAGCAGCCGCCCATGCCGATCGCGCAGCACGGTGACGGGCGGTGTGTCCGGGGTCGAATAGCGGTCCACGAAGTACTCGAGTGAGGGATCCATGGAAATCACGTGGGTCGCCTTCTCCGGAGTGAGCAGCTGCGCCTCGCCCCCATCGAGCGGCAGCCGGTACAGGTGTGCGAAGTAGGGATCGCGGCCCACCTCGCGCCCGGCCCCGAGCGCGTAGGCTGCGCGCCGCTTTCCGTCAACGCCCATGAGCGCGATGACATTCCACGCTCCGCGCGAGATCTGCCGCTTGAGCCGCCCGGAGGCGGCGTCATACAGGTAAAGGTGGCCCCAGTTGTCGCGCTGCGAGTACCAGATGAGTTCTTTGCTGGCCCACAGATAGCGCCAGTTCTCGGCGTCCTCGGCCCAGCCGGTCGCGCCGTGGTAGAAGGTCGGCACTTCCTCGGTGAGCACGTCACGAACGGTGCCGCTCACGGTGTCCGCGACGCGGACTGTCACGCGCTTGTGATCGCGAGACATCGACACGAAGGCCAACTCGCTGGCGTCGGGGCTCCACTGCAGGTCGGGCATCCGTCCGTTCTGGCAGATCTCATCCCAGCAGTGCGTCGTGCGGCGCTGCTCCGGCGGCATCTCGAGACGCACCACGGTCCGCGAAGCCACATCGATCACGACCCGATGCAGCATCGGCACGGCCTCATCACCTGGCATCGCATATTTCCAGGCCGAGAGCTGCGGATGCCCGCGCATCGTTCTCACCAGGTACATCTCGCCCACCTGGCGCTGGTCCTGCTGGTACGTCGCGAGACGACGCGAGTCGGGTGACCAGCTCACGATGGCGCGGTCGCTATGGTTCCAGCCCGAATTATCCGTGGCATAACCGAAGTCCTTCACCCCATCGATGGTCAGGGGCGACTCCTGTCCACTCGCCACCTCGCGGACCCAAAGATTGTCGCCGCGGATGAAGGCGATCTGCTTCCCGTCCGGGGACAGCGCGCCTGAGCTATCGACGGGCCCCAGCTTGGTGCAGCGTGGCCGATCGAGCTCGCAGGACCAGCGATGCGCGAAAGCCTCGAAACGGATCGCTCCGGCGGACAGTTCGAAGCGATGGAACGGGAGGCTCGTGGCCTCAACCGGGACAGCCGCGACAGCGGAGAGCGCCTGCGCCACCTGGAGATGATCGAAGGCGGGCCTCGAGCTGGGGTGCGCCGGATCCACCCACCTGAACTCGCTGCCCGCGGTGGTCGTTCGCCGGTACCAGAAGTCACCGCCCTGCACCCAGTACGCGGGGCCGGTCGCATTCAGCACCCTGGGCGCCACGTTGTAAGCCATGAAGCGTTCCGCCCGCGCATAGTCCTCAGCAGTCGGTGCCGACTCGGCCGCCCACAGGCCCGAAGAGAAGGCGCACAGGACTGTGAGAGCAAAGCGAGCACAGTGCGGTGAGGGCATAGGCATCGGAGGACTCTTCACATAGGTTTCGCGGTTCATCGGGTTTCGCGGTTCAGGGGTACGCAAGCTTAGTGGAGCGAACGCGGCTTGCGCAGCGAACGTATTTAGGGCTGGCTCTCGCATTCTTCGGCGGCCGCGCTTCGGTCGCGGCCTCCCGGACTGCGTCCGCTGGGGGCGCGGCAACGCCGCCGGGTTTGCTGTAAGGTTGGGCGCAAGAGCCAGACGCGAACCCATGCATAGCTCCAAGCCATTTATGGAGGCGTACCGGCTGATGCAAGCGGGGCGCCCGGCAGAAGCTGTTGTGTTTGCCGAGCGCGCGGTTGCAGGCGAGACCACGTGCGTCTCTGCGCATGGGTTGCTCGCGACGCTTTTGCTTCAAGTCGGAAGAGCAAAAGAGGCGGACGAGATGGTCACCCACGCTCTGCAGTGCTCTCCAGGAAGCGCTGACGCATACGACGCCCTGGCTCACGTTTCCATGCTGCTGGGGAAGCACGAGCGAGCCAACCTTCTCTACCGTCGCGTCGTCAAGCTCGCCCCTGATGATGCGCGGTTCTGGTACAACCTCGCCTCGAGCGAGCGCAGTTTCGGACGACTCCAGGAAGCTGAGTCCGCCTGCAACCGGGCCATCGCACTCGATTCCTCTCATTACGCAAGCTATCTTCTTCGCTCGGAGTTGCGCGTCCAGTCTGCCGAGAACAATCACCTTGGGGAATTGCAATCGGCCTTGTCCCGGCCCGGACTCGACGAGCGTGCACGCGTACCGCTCGGTTATGCCCTGGCCAAGGAGCTGGACGATCTCCAGCGCTATAGCGAAGCCTTTCAATACTTTCAGGAATCCGCGCAGATTCGCCGACGACACCTGTCGTATTCCATCGCCATGGACGAGCACAAGATCGCGCGCATCCAACAGATCTTCACGCCCGATCTCATCCAGAGGCGGGCTCGCCCGGAGGGCTCAAGCCGCTTTATTTTCATCGTGGGTCTGCCGCGTTCAGGCACAACCTTGCTCGAGCACATTCTGAGCGGCTTGGAGAGGGTCAGATCGAATGGCGAGACGGACTATTTCGCGCGCGCATTGTTTGCAGCCGCCCCCGCAGGCCCGCAGGACGTGTTTGCGCGCGCAGCGCTGGCGGATCCCGGTCGGGTCGCCGCGAGCTACGGGCACTTTGCCGATCATGACTCCAACGGTACGAGAATCATCGAGAAGCTGCCGCTGAATTATCTGTATCTTGGAGCGATCCACCGAGCGCTGCCGCAGGCCAAGCTCGTGCTGGTCAGACGCTCCCCCATCGATGCGTGTTTTGCCATGTACCGGACGCTGTTCGGTGTGGGCTATCCCTTCAGCTACGACTTTGAAGATCTCGCACGCTATCACGCGGCATACGACCAGCTGCTGGAGCACTGGCGGAAAACTCTCAAGGAAGAGCTGTGCGAAGTGGTCTACGAGGAACTCGTGAGCGATCCCTTGCAAACGGGGGCGCGGGTGGCACAACACTGTGGACTCACCTGGAACCCGCGCGCCATTGAGGTCGAAAAGAGCGCGACGATCTCGATGACGGCCAGCGCTGCGCAAGTGCGTCGCCCGATTTACGGCTCTTCATCCGGGCGCTGGCGACATTACATCCAGCATCTGGGGCCGTTGCTCGAGGCACTTCGCCGCCACCGAGTGATATCTGCGGACAGCGTATAGTTTGCACGCTAGTGGCCACTCAGAGAGCCCATTCCCTGCCCTCGAAGCGTTGTCCCGAAAGACGTTGCTGCTTCGCATCCCGAGCTTCGAGGGGAAGTACCGGGATGCTCTGGCTCACTTGATCGGTGAGAAGCGCGGCGAACTCATGGATCATGAAGACTGGATCGTCGCTGTGCGGGGAAATCAGGGCGGCAGCGATTCAACCTATGAGGCCTTGCTACCCTGGCTCCTGGCGGATGAATATGAAGACGCTGGGGCGAAATGGCTGGTCACTCCCGCCAACATCGAGGGACAGCGAAACCTCTGCAGACTGATGGCGCCGGGTGACAGGGTCTGCGAGAGCTATTCGGCGCAGGCGATACAGCGCATGGAAGGTGCGGCCGCCGGCACCTACGTCTCGCAGAACCGGGTCCCGAGATCCACTACCGGCGTATCGCCCATCCGGAGTCTGTCGGCCGGCCGAAACGCGTCGCCGTCCTGTTCGACAAGGGTTGCGGCACGTGCAGGGGCGCCTGTCGTGCAGATTACGGACGGCAGCCTCCGCGGTAGCAACCTTGGCGATGTTGAGGGTAAGCCGTCCTGATGGGGAGGAGGAACATCAGCCGCCGAGAGCCGTTGCCACCGTAGGCCGAGTGGGATGCCCCATTACGATGAGCACAACCTGGTGGCAGCGTGGAGTGATCTACCAGATCTATCCGCGCTCGTTTCAGGACTCCAATAGCGACGGCGTCGGCGACCTGCACGGAATTCGTGCCCGGCTGCGCTACTGCGCGGGCCTCGGAGTCGATGCTCTGTGGCTCTCGCCCATCTATCCGTCCCCCATGACCGATTTTGGCTACGACATCTGCGACTACACCGGCATAGATCCCGTCTTTGGTACTCAGACCCAGTTCGATGAGCTCATCGCAGAGGTCAAGCAGCTCGGGATGAAGCTGATCCTGGATTACGTGCCCAATCACACCTCCGATCAGCACCCCTGGTTCAAGGAGTCCCGCTCCTCGCGGACGAACCCAAAACGCGACTGGTATCTATGGCGGGATCGGGCTCCGGGCGGCGGGCCGCCCAATAACTGGCTGAGCCAGTTCGGCGGCAGCGCCTGGCAGTGGGACACGGTCACCGCTCAGTACTACTATCACGCCTTCCTGCAGACACAGCCGGATCTGAATTGGCGCAATCCTCAAGTACGCGCCGCCATGTACGATGTGTTGCGCTTCTGGCTCCGACGCGGCGTTGATGGCTTCCGCGTCGATGTCCTCTGGCATCTCATCAAGGACGATCAGTGGCGCGACAATCCGCCCAACCCTCGATATCTACCGGGTGAGCCGCCGCAGCATAGCCAGATCCCGCTCTATAACACGGATCGGCCGGAGGTTCAGCCAGTGGTCGTCGAGATGCGCAAGGTCGTGGACGAATTCCCCGACCGCGTGCTGATCGGCGAGATCTATCTCCCGCTCGAGCGGCTCGTCGCCTATTACGGCGCGCAACTCGACGGTGTGAATCTGCCGTTCAACTTTCATTTGCTGCTGACGGCCTGGAACGCGCGCGCCATCGCGACCTGGATCGAACGATACGAGCGTGCCCTGCCCCCTGGAGGATGGCCGAACTGGGTTCTCGGCAATCACGACAACCCCAGAATCGCCTCCCGCGTCGGCATTCTGCAGGCCCGTGTCGCGGCGATGCTGCTCCTCACTTTGCGGGGAACGCCAACGATGTACTACGGGGATGAGATCGGCATGCCGAACACGCCGATTCCTCCCGATCGGGTTCAGGACCCCTATGAGAAGAACGTCCCGGGCATCGGTGTTGGACGCGATCCGTCACGCACGCCCATGCAGTGGACCGCCTCCGCGAATGCCGGGTTCAGCGACCACGAACCCTGGCTGCCGATCGCCGCCGACTATGAGGTGGTGAACGTGCATACGGAGGACGCCGACCCCAGATCGATCCTGGTGCTGTATCGCAGGCTCCTGGCGCTGCGCCGATCTCATCCGGCCCTCATCGAGGGCGCCTATGAGCCCGTGACCATGACCGGTGATCTACTCGCCTACGTGCGTCATTCCCCCCGGGGCAGGCTCCTGATCGCACTGAATCTGGGCGCGGGCCCGTTCGATTTGCTGTTGGGCTCGCAAGGCATGCGCGGCCGTATCCTGCTGTCCACGCATCTCGATCGGGAGACCGGCCCGGAGTTGGCAGACCTCGCACTGCGTGCAAATGAGGGCGTTATCCTGGAGCTCGCTCGTGATCAATGACCTCTGGTACAAGAATGCGGTGTTCTATTGCCTGTCCGTCGGGACGTACATGGATGCCAACGGGGACGGCATCGGTGATTTCGAAGGCGTCGCGCGGCGCCTGGATTATCTGCAAGGGCTCGGAATCACGGCACTCTGGCTCATGCCGTTTCAGACCTCTCCTGGGCGCGATGATGGCTATGATGTCAGTAACTACTACGAGGTTGACCCGAGATACGGGACGCTGGGAGATTTCGTAGAGTTCACGCACGCGGCTGCGCAACGAGGCATCCGCGTCATCATCGATCTGGTGGTGAACCATACCTCGGACCAGCACCCCTGGTTTCAGGAGGCGCGCCGGGATCCGCACTCGAAGTACCGGGACTGGTACGTCTGGTCACGGAAGCGGCCACCGGATTCGAGCAAGGGCGTGGTCTTTCCGGGCGTGCAGAAGTCCACCTGGTCGTATGACTCCGTGGCCCGCGCCTGGTATTTCCATCGTTTCTACGACTTTCAACCGGATCTGAACACGGCCAATCCACAGGTGTTGTCCGAGATCCTGAAGATCATGGGCTTCTGGATCCAGGCCGGCGTGTCCGGATTCCGCATGGATGCCGTGCCGTTCGTCATTGCCACCAAGGGCCCGGCGGTCCGTCGCCCCCTCGAGCAATACGAGATGCTGCGCGCCATCCGCGAGTTTCTGCAGTGGCGCAAGGGCGATGCCATCGTGCTCGCCGAGGCCAACGTGCTGCCCGATACCGATATGGAGTACTTCGGACGCGACGGCGATCGGATGCACATGATGTTCAATTTTCAGGTCAATCAGAATCTGTTCTACGCGCTGGCCGCCCAGGATGTGCGTCCGCTCAGCGTCGCGCTTCGCAAGACCAAACCCCGTCCTGACACCGCGCAGTGGGGCCAATTCCTGCGCAACCACGATGAGCTCGATCTCGGCCGGCTGACCGACCCGCAGCGCGAAAGGGTATTCCGCGAATTCGGTCCCGAGCCCAGCATGCAGCTTTACCGGCGAGGCATCCGCCGGCGCCTGGCTCCGATGCTGGCCGGCGACCGGCGGCGCATCGAGCTCGCCTATAGCCTCATGTTCACGCTGCCTGGCACCCCGGTCATCCGGTATGGGGACGAGTTGGGCATGGGCGATGATCTAAAGTTGCCCGAGCGCAACTGTGCGCGTACTCCGATGCAATGGTCGACGGAGCCGAATGCCGGATTCACCAAAAGTGACAAGCCCATCTCACCCGTGATCAGCTCGGGACCCTACGGCTATGAGCACGTGAACGCGGCGCAGCAGCGTCGCAATCCCGAATCGCTGCTCAACTGGACCGAGCGCATCATCCGGATGCGCAAGGAAGTCCCCGAGATCGGCTGGGGTGACTTCCAGCTGCTGCCCACGGGCGATGTGACAGTGCTTGCGATCCGGTATGACTGGCGCAATAACTCCGTCGTTTTCGTGCACAATCTTTCCGGCAAACCGCGTGAGCTGACTTTTGACGTCGGCCTGCAGAGCGAGGACGCTTCACTGCTGATCAATCTTCTCTCGGATGATCACAGTCGCGCGCGCCATGGGCGCCATCACATAGTGCTGGAAGGGTATGGGTATCGATGGTTTCGCGTGGGTGGGCTGGATTACCTCCTGAAGCGCAGCAACGTAGAGGTGCAGTCCAAAGTTCACAAAATAGCGCGACGACGCAAGCGGTAGGGTGCTGCATTGCGGGGAGCATCTTCCATGAGCAATGGGCATGAAACCTTCGCAGGAGTCATTCGGCTTTCTTCCAGCCACACTGTCCCGGAGACGCTGGACAGACTCGAGAGGCTGCTCAAGGAGCACGGGGTGACGATCTTCGCGCGAATCGACTTCAGCGGCGATGCCGCGCGAGCCGGCTCTCCATGCCACCCGAGCAGCAGTTGATCTTTGGCAACCCCAAAGCGGGCACGCCCTTGATGGTGAGCCAGCCGACCGCCGCGCTGGATCTTCCGATTCGGGCGATCTGCTGGCAGGACTCACTCGGAAAAACCTGGATTGCCTACAATGCGCCCGAATACGTGGTGCAGCGTCATTGGCTACCCGCGGAGTTCGCGAAGAATCTGGCCGCAGTGATTCCTCTGCTCGAACGCGCAGCGGGTCGCAGCTAGGTGCCGGCGGTTCCGTAATTTCGGGCGAGATATTCGGCAACCGAATCGATCTGGTCATCGGGAATCGGCGCCCCGTAGACCTTCTTCATCTTCTCGACCTCCGCTTTCCAGAACGCCAGTGGCTTATCGGGAGGCTGCGTGATGATGTAGTCGGCGGAATGGCAGATGAGGCACTGGGCCTGGGTCAGATCTGCACCCGGGCCTGGCTTGAGGGTTGCCGTCTCCTTCGGCAATTCGATCCTGAGACTGGCAGCGAGGCTGCCCGTTGCGACCACAGCTCCGAGCAGCGCGATACCTATGACCTGGGCGTACTGCATGATTTCCCCTACGCGGCGGTGACGCGCGTTGTCTCCACGACGTTGCGCATGTAGCCAGAGGGGTTCCAGAGCGCTTCCAGCGGCTGAGACTGGCCGATCACGTTGACTGCACGGACCTGGATCGCGTGCGCTCCGCGTTCAAGCGCGACCGTGGTCTGCCACTGCCGGAAGGAATATTTGCCGAGATCCTTGCCGAGCGTGGTTTGCCTCCAGGTTCGGCCCCCGTCCACCGACAGGTCCACTTCGCGTATGCCATACCCGCCGTCGAAGGCGATGCCGCGTACGACGAGAGGTCGCCCTGCCCTCACCGTCGAACCCTCCTT
>Ga0070741_10002889_pt1 | contig 44438 bp, 68 predicted proteins | sample Coa_R1_4_FD_66440 | JGI IMG/M metagenome (GOLD analysis project Ga0070741, IMG submission 66440) | Surface soil microbial communities from Centralia Pennsylvania, which are recovering from an underground coalmine fire - Coalmine... | ecosystem: Environmental > Terrestrial > Soil > Unclassified ... | reverse complement strand
ATCGCGCACTCGACGGTGTCCTTACAGGAAATTGAGAAGGCCGCACCATTAGCACTTCCCGACGCCTCATTGGTTAACACGATGTAGGTGTAATCGCTGTTGGCATGATTGATAAGAACGCCACCGCCGCCTGGATTAATGGACGGAATTGCCACCCCATCAGCACTGAAAATCAGCATATTGTTCGCAATTGATGTGACACCAGTTCCAATAGCGCAGTTATTCGAATGCGTAATGGAATGCCCCGTGCCGATCGCCGTCGAGTTTGCGCCTGAAACAGACGAGCCCTGACCAACAACAGTGTTATTGCCGCCAGATGCCGATGAGCCAAGGCCAACGACAACGTTATTGCTAGCGTTGCCAGTACAAGCGGTCCCTTTACCGATAATGGTGTTGCTTCCACCTAGTCCCGTGGACGCCCCTGAGCCGATTGCAACGTCAAACGTGGCTCCTGCGGAGGAGGAATCCCCGACCGCAACAGCATGAGCAGATCCCGAAGTGGTCGCACTGTGACCAATCGAGACGTTTGCCCCTCCTGTCCCCGTCAATGCGGAAGCGCCAATTGTGACGTCATTGTTTCCCGATGCAGCGGCACCGTATCCGATCGCCACATTCATCGTTGTGTTTCCGGTAGCGGTTGAAGCGGTCGCCCCGATGACCGTATTCTTGGAACCAGTTCCTGTTGTGACACCCTGGCCGATCGCCACATCATTTCCAGCACCGATCGTGACACTCTGTCCGACAGCAGTAGAACTTCCTCCTCCGGTAATTGCTACTCCTTGTCCTTCAATCGTGCAATTGCTGAGGCCAGAGCCAATGGATGAACCTTCACCGACAACCGTATTGTTAGAACCGCTGCCACTGATAGACGCTGCCCCAACTGCGAGGCCGTTGGACCCGGCCGCATTCGCTGCAGCGCCAATCGCTGTTGATGTACCACCGGTGGCGTACGCCGCCGCCCCGACTGCCACATTGAATTGCGTACCACCGTTTCTCGCAGATGCTGCTGTGCCGATGACGGTATTATTTCCGCCTGTACCGGACGAACCCAGATACCCAATCACCACATCGTTGCCGCCGCCACTCGATGCCGCCGCCCCAACCACTACACTTTCTCCTAAAGCGGAAATCGTGTTCTGGCCCACCGTGACGGTATTGCCGCCCTGCGTCTGCGCCAATTGCCCGACCGTGGTTGCACCGCTTCCGGTTGAAGATGCGGAATCTCCAGCTATTGTGTTCGACGCGGGTTGATTCTGCGGAGTCTGTGACGTGGTTGTGGCCTGCTCGATCAACTGCAAGACTTGGTTGTTATCGCTGTTGAGTGTCGCTCCGGCTGGACCGGAACTCATCGAAGGGTCGGGACCGACACCACTAATCGGAATTTTCTGGAAGACATCAACTGGCATTGGTGACATCCTCCACGGAATTCGATACCAGATCCGTCGTATAGAGTTTCCAGGCGTTCGTTGCGCTCGGCCATGTCAATTGCAAGGCCGCACGCCGTGCGGTGCCTACCGTCGCCGTTTGCGGGTAATGTTTCTCAATCAGATACGTTCCCTGTGTCCGGTCGGGCGGGTCGGTTTCATTTCCAAAGATTGACGTGAACGAACCCTGCGACGGGTCGTCATCCTGAAGCACTGCAACATCCGACAGCGCGACAGTATTTCTCTCAATCGCCACGCGTTCAATGAATCCGACTTCAGTTACGCCTTGACCTTCCCAGAGATCCATTAATCCAGTGGTCAACGATTCGGAATAACTCACCCCCGCATCTTGATAGGACGCGGTGCTCATATTCAGCACCTGAGTCCCGGAACTTGTCGAACGCAGTAAGGTATACACACCCTGCGCGGTCTCTGCCGAACAGATGGCCGTGCCTCCAATGGTCCATGGCGGCATCCATTGACCGATGTCGTTGTCGTAGACCCAGCACTTGTTTTGACTGGAGTCCTGCACAATCAACCATTGCTGCACACCGTTGGAATGGAACGAAACGGAAGACGCGGTCTGGCTGATAGTCGCAAGATCGGTTCGGATGGGAACTCCAATTTCCTGCGTGGAAATCCCGTCCGTGACAAAGACCCGTGCTGTGGTGTCGAGCCATGCGGCCACGCGTTGACCGCCCGAGGCTATATTCGAGATGTGATCCACTCCCGCCCGCCCGACAAACGGCTGCCGGGTAAACGTGGCAATCGAATCCCCGGTAATCCTCTGGATACTGGATCTCGTGAAGATCAATAAGGCGTATTGGGTGACAACGAGTCCCGTGATCTCCGAACCCATGTCGTAGACGTTGATCGTATAGAACGATTCGTCGTTAACACCGTTGATTTGCTCTTCAAAATTCGAGTAATAGAGTTTGTCGCCGCTGAACGTCCATTGCCGCCCAGCAAAAAACACACACCCTTGCGATGCTGGCGGTGGGGCATTCATTCCCGGAAGAGACGCCTGCGCAGACGTATTCAGTGCCGACGATGCCGCCGAATCGACGAGGGACCACGAGCCGCTATAGGAAATCGGGGAGTTGGGCAACTCGTAATAGGTCGCCCCGCCATCGGCCGTGCGGTAGACATGCACCTGATTCACTTGAGAATCGGATGTCGTCGAGCCCGTAATCGTGTAGTTTTTCGAGGTGAAATTGCCAGTGTAGGCCGAGGCGTCCGACACCTGCCCGATATGCGTGGTCGAGGAATTTCCAAAAGCGTAACGGTAACTGTATCCCCCAGCAGCGGCACTGATGGAGCCTGCACCTTGGCTAGCGTTTGGCGCGGCCGCAGGTTTGGCAATACCCCACTTGGTGACCGTGGTGCCGTCATACTTTTCCATGTCGGTGCTGTTGCCGAAATACACCTGATTGTTCGATACCGTGAAATCAAATGCTGTCGTGCTTGACGAGGTGAAGATGCTTTGAAAGGTCGTATCCGTACCGATTTGCAGTTTATAGACTTTGGATTGGCTGCTCGTCGTCACGCTCGCCATGACGAAGAACGCCCCGCTCCACCGTCGCCAGCCGAACAATCGCTGAACCGAACCGTTAAAAATGTCGGTCGTGTAAGTCGGGTTGCCGTATCGTTTTTCGACGTAGCCTTTCAACGAAGACAGCACATTCTGACCCGCCACATAATGCGGACGAGTTTCCGTTACATTTGCATTGGTGATGTAAGGGAGATTTGTTTGTTGCGTGTAGTGGTGGACGTTCGGCATATCACGACCACGCAAAGAGGCCAGGATTCGTCACTCGGGCCGATCCTAAGCCGTCATCCGGGAATCGTGTCGAATCGCCCTGGCCCATCCCCTCGGCTTCGGCCATGGCTTGTAGGGAGGCGTAAAACACCCCGAGTTGCCCGGTATACACAACCTGTTTGGATTTCTTGTCGAGTTGGAGCATCCCGGCCTGTTGGCTTCCGATCAACTGGTAGTACTTCCACTTGATGCCTTCGATGGCAACGTCAAAGTAATAGTCCGGGAATACAATCGTTGTCGAAGCCGAGGTGATTTTCGTCTTCTGAAACTGATAATCCCCTTCGATCTGACAGGCGAGCCCCGAGGGAACCGACGTCGCTTTCTCTAACCGAAGGAGCCCGAGTTCGTAGTTATACGAACCGCTCAGGATGGAATCGATTGTTCCTTTTTGCTCCAGATTCGGAGACAGGAAATTCGTGACATTCTTTTCCCGAACGATATTCGGGGTGATGTCCGTGCGTCGAAATCGAAGCCGGTAGAGGCGGTAGAAATCCGAATTGGAAATCGTGTAGTCCTGCGTCTGGTCCACCCAGGAAATCGGGGTCAGGTTCTTCATGGACCATTTCCAGAACCAGAACTTCCAAATGATGTTATCAACAGTGTCAGCGGCTACCGCGTCAAGCGCAGTAGTGGGAACGCCCTTGACGTATTTGGCGACGTGATCGATGGCATTTTGCCATGTGTAGGTACTGCCCAACGGTCACGCTCCTAACCAACCCCCATCGACATCATGTCCGTGGTCGGCTTGATCGGTGGTGCCTCATACTGGCAATGCTGGCAGATCGGATGATAAAGGCCATCCGAGTGCATCTGTCCGACGAAGGCCGAACGTCCGTTTTCCTTTTTGTGGTTGCAGTTCTGGTAACGCTGCTTCGTCTTCGCCTCTTCCAGAAGCGCGAGTTCGAGCATGTCTTTGCATTCTTGCTCCCGGCGTGCCTTTTCGGCTGCGAGTTTCGCCTGTGTTTCCTCGTCGGGCTTCTTCATTTCCTGTAACAGGAATGCGAGCTGCTCAAACGTGATGTTGCCACCAGTAGCCGTCTTGAGCTGTTTCAGTTCCTCGATCTGGCACTGCATATCCGCCAGCATCTTTATAGGCACGGTCACCGTTTCGACTTCGGGCTTCGCTTCCGGCTGCGCGTCAACGGTCTGAATTCCGGCGAGGGCTTGAGCGAGCGGACTTACTTCCGGTTGAGGTTCCTGCGTGCCGTGAATATTGAATGTCGTTGCTGAGGCTTCCATCGGTTTCTCCTGCTCCTTCGCCTTCCTTTCGGCTGCGGCTTTCCTTCCGGCCGCCATCTTGGCTTTGTGCTCTTCGCTCATGGGCTTGTAACTGCGCTGAAGAATCGCCATTAATCGAGAAACCCTGCATCGGAACCATTTGGCGCAATCTTGGCTTCCAGTTCTTCAATCTCGATGTCCAGGAATCCGAAATCCCGTCGCCGATCTTCCAGAATCAATTCACCTGTGCTTTTTGCCATCGTTCCGAACTCCTTCCCTGCGATACGTTGAAATACTTCTCCGCGTCGGCCGGCTTAATCGCTCCATCGACAATCAAGGCGAGGAGGATCTGTCTCCATCCCGGAACTTGCCCTTCCACCTTCACGGTTTTCGTCTGCCCCAATCCTTCGGGTTCCGGGATCACCTCTTCAATCACGAGAGGCCGGTGAAACTCCCAGACTTCCCCGTTTGGTATTCCGCAGATGTGACGTTTCCACGGGGAAACATTCGTTAAAGGATTGGGGCGGTTTTCGATGATGTAGAACGCCCCGATATCGGGAAAATTCTTGGAAACTTCGTAAATCAACGCCGGGTTAATCCGTTTCAACCGGCGCACGATCTCCGTTGTCTGCAGAACCCGGCCACGCTGGGCCGCGCTCTTGTCTCGGATAATGTCCACATCGCCATCGGGAGCAATGTAGGACTCGCGTTCCTTGCGGTCCTGAACCACACGCTCTTTACTGGCATGTTGGGATTCTTTGATCTTATCGACGGTCTTGACGACTTCCGGCGACAGGATTTCCTTGCGGATTTCCACATCGCCGGAAGACAGGATTGGTTTATCCATTACGCTCCGCTTTTGGTTCCCGGTTCGAAGATGCCCCACACCGCAAAGGTCGTTGTGGCTGCGCCGCCGCCCGTGTTCAATTGCCAACGGATACGGATATCTTGAGTAAGAACCGTGTTTGCGTTGATCGCCGTTGTGGCTTTCAGGTCCGCTACCGTGGCTCCGACTTCCGAAACGCCGATACCGGTATCCCGGATGTCGAGCCGCTGTTGCTTGGTAGAAGTCGTCACCTGAGCAAACCGATAGGCGGCATACCATGTGGTTCCGTTGTCCACCGACGTGTCGATAAACACGTCCAGGGTGACCGCGCCCCAGTTGAATCCGGTCGTAGCCAAGGCGGTGACGTCCAGAATGATCGCCGCCGCTTCGCAGACCGGAAACGAGCCGGAGCCATTTTTCAGAGTTCCGCCGTTACTGGAAGTGGTGACGGTGGCGGAAGCGGATAAAGGAACCGGAGTCCCATTAAAGAGTTGAGATGCCATTGATCCTCCTATTCCGCCAACACTTCAAACGTGTCCACGTAGGCCACATTTGCTGCGTTTCCTGAAGAGAACGTCCCTGTCACGGTCAGCGAGTTGTCCGGGGCCGAAGAGGACAAATTCAGGTTGGTTTCACCGGAGAGCACCGGCTTGGTTGTCACTGAAGTCATGATGACTTGAGCGACCGCCGTGGTCGTAACCCAACCATACATGATTCCCTGAAGTTTGCCGCTCGTGGAATCCCACATGCACTCGCAGATGAGCTTGAAATTGCCCGATAGGGACGCCAGAGCGTTAGCGCCAGTCGTCGCAATTTCGGTGTTGTTGGATATGGTGGTCGATGCCCCGAGATAAAGATTAAGGGTAAAGTTGGTGGTCGTTCCCCCGGTCACTCGTCCGGCAACAACGATCGTGAAGCACCGGTTGCTGAGCGTATTGGAACCCGGAATTCGACAGGCCAAGGGTTGACCCGCAGCTCGTCCGCCGGACGCCGATGCAGTCAAAAACTGCTTCTCCGAGGTCGAGGTGCCCCCTAGGTTGAGTTCCGCACTAGGGAGCGGTACTGCCGTTTGGGATGCTGTAAAGTCCGACATTTTCGCCTCCTAGATGTTCAGGGACGTTTGCGCGTACAGGATTCGATACCGGTACACGGTCGTGTCCAGGGTTTTGGTGACAAAGACGAACCGGTAAGAGACTGCGGACCCGATCATTCCTTCGGGATCGGCAATCTGTGGACCGCCTTTGATGACGTTGATTTTGAAAGATTCCTTCTGCGGATCGACCACCTGCGTCGGTCCTGTTCCCGCCAGCTCAATCGCGCCGACCGCGCCCTGTCCCACGACGTAGACATACCGTTTCTGGGAAGGAACACTTCCGGTCGAACCCACGTTTGTGGATTTCATGATCCGGCAGGCACCGATCTTGCCCGCCTCGTTATTGAGGATGGACTGCGGATCGGCATACCGCATGACGTCAATGAAGCCGCCAGCGGTGTTGTCGGACATGAGATCGAAGATCACGTAGGGGTGAGCAATGGCGTAGTAGGAGCCTTCGCCGTAAGTGCTCGATGCGCCCAACGTGTTCATGTTGGGATCGAATGGCCGCACGTCGTTACCTTCCAGGTAAGCGACGGCTTTGCGGAAGTCGATGGCCGCTAAGGCCGCACCCTGCGTCTGCAGAGCGACCGAAGAGACGTTGGAATCGAATTCCGTTCGGACAATGGTGTCCACGGTCAAACCGGCTCTGTAGCCAAGATTAAACGCGGCATTTTCCACAATGGGATCAATGGCCGTTTGTTCGAGTAAGGTCGAAATCGTGATGAAGTCGGCGTACTCGGAAACGGTTGCGGAAATGGTCGTGGTGGTCAGCGGGATTCCTGAACCGACCGCGCCTTCAGTGGCGGGGGTTGTGTTGGCCGACAAGAGCGAGTAACGGTAAAACTGAACGGTTTTGCCGACGCGCAAGGGCAACACATCCGGCATACACGCTTGCCGGAATCGGAATACCTTCGTGAGCTGATCCAAACCTTTCCGCTCGTAGTAGACGGTTGCTAAATGAGCTAGCGAGGGAGTTGTTGTTGCGTTACTCGCTGGAGCGTAAGCCATACCGGTGTCTCCTAAGAGAGAAGGGGTTATGGTTTGGCTCAGACTGAAGAGGCGGAATCGTTCGGATTCACGCACACCCGGCTGAGTGTGAATGAACCTTCGTGACGGTTCGCGTCAACGAAGGGGGCGTGTCCGGTTCGCGGACAGTTTGGTTATAGATTAGAGATTAGCGGGGAATCTAGTGAACGGTTTAACGGGGGCGTTAAGCCCCCGCTGATTTACCGGTGTCCGCGTGCGGCGAGTTCTTCAATAACCCGCTTCTGCTGATCGTGAGTCAACTGGCGGAACTGGCGCTCAAAGTCCACGGCCTGCTGTTGTTGAGACGATCCGAGAGAAGGAATGGGCTTCGGCTGATTGACCACTTCCTGTATCGGAACATCCTGAGGCTTCACCGCTCCAGCGCGGACGAGATCGTTATACACGAGTTCCAGATGATCGGCGGTCGGGATCTGTCCCGGGAACCGCTGTTGTAGCCGTTGCGCCAAGGCTTGAGCCGCAGCCACGTCACCGGCCGGAAAATCCGGACACCGCTGCATGAATTCCGTCGCGGCGGCTTGCTGTTGGGATACCGCTGCGCTTTGAATCGTCTGGCGCTCGATCGCATCCACCTGCTCCACCGGAACACCCAAACGGGCGGCAGCCGCAAACCGATCGGCCGCGAGCGGGTCTTTCTGCCACAGTTCCCAATATTGATCTTGTGGGGTCTTCTGCGTGGTTTGCTGTTGCTGGTGGTTCGGCTGCTGCACCTGCTGCCTCAGAGTCGAGACTTCCGAGCGGAGTTCCTTGATGTGATTCGACCCGCTCTCGACCGATTGGACGAGTTTCTGTAACACTTCCTGTTCGGTCTGCCCCTCAAATACCGCTCCCGTCTTCGTTTCGATCCGAAACGCGGGGGTAGGTTTAATAACCGGCGCTGTCTGCTGTTGAACTTGCTGGATCACCGCTGCCGCCTGCTGGGGATCCACTGTCGCTTGCGTCGTATCGGCCATGCAATTGCTCCCTTAGAAATTCATCTTGTAGTGTCGTTTGTCTGCGGGAAAGAATCTCTTCCCCGTGCTCCATCGTCAATTTGATGAAGTCTTGGATGTCTTCAAACATGGAATCCACGATCTGCCATTTGAGGAAGGATTCCGCTAAAACATCGCGCGTTCCATGAACCCCGCGTAATTGCTGAAAGGCGTTATCGCGTTTGGTGGACAGCCACTCCACCAAGCGTTTCCATCCCGGCTGTTCAAGAAGTAACGCAATGTCTTCCCGTGCTTTGATCGCGTCATCTTCCGCACGTTCGGCTTCGTACAGCGCGACTAAATCTTCTGGAGTGCGTATCGGGATGCTCATTCGGAAGAAGTACTCCCCGCTAAGGCGTGTTCAATCATGGTCGGGATGAGTGCCGCCGCCAGCGCATGTTTACCTTTCGTCTCTTCAATATCGTGTTTGCCGTCGAGTTTCATTTGCTCCAACTGTGTCGAGTGCTGCAGTTTCGCGTCGGTCTGCTGCTGTTGACTCTGCAACCGCTGTTGCTGCATCTGCATTTTCAATTGCGCCTCCGCCTGCATCTGCTGTTGCATCTGCTGGATTTCCTGAGGAGTTAACTTGCGGATCAAATCGGCCCGGTTCTGGAATCCCGTCGTGTCCAGAATCATCGTCATGATTTCTTTCCAGTTCAGACCGATTCCCTGTTGTCCCATTTGGGTTATCAACGCCGGATTCAGGATCGATTGAAGGACGAGCGGTAACGTCTGCAATAACGTCATCTGCGACTTCATTCGGGCCGAGGCTCGCATGTAAAGTTTCACGTTCTGCAGTTGTTGAATCTGCGCGGCATTCGTGCCCAACGGCGGGAAGAGGATGTTCAGTTTAACAGTGTCGTTCAGAATCGGTTCGATGTAGGTATCTTCCAAGGTTTCCAGTAAGCCCTGGATACGGGAACTCCCCGCCTGGACCTGTGCGCCAATACCCGTAGCTGTTCGGGATGCCGAGTTGCCGCCCTCCTGTCCCATACCGTTTGCAATAAGGTCGGAAAGTCCCGTGATCTTCTGCGCCCGCGCTTCCGAGGCTTGGTCTTCGATGTACGCATTCTGGGTAATGCCGCCCATTTCGGTGCGGACGTAATCCTCTCCCGGTGTCTCCACTTGGATCATTTGACCCGGACGGGTGCGCAGTTGATACGACGGGATGTTCAGTCCCCGTTTGTACTGGACCGGCGCGTGAATCGAGAGCGCGAGTTCGTCGACTCTTGCATTAATCAGCGAAGTTTTAAACCGCTGCTCGCCTTCCAATACATCGCACATCGACATGCCGTAGGCTCTGTCGGGGACATCCGCGTAGAACGCATCGTAATAGTTGATGAATCCATACGGATTGGGCTTGTTCAGAATCGTCTTCGTCCGATTGAGAACCCACACGACACGGTCTTTCGAGACCCGTGAAATTAACTCGATCCGTTTGCCGGCCGGATCGCTCGTCTGATCGTTCTGCGGTGCCCAATAGCCGAATCTCATGAGTTCGACAACGGATTTGGTCGTGTCCGATTGGGCACTCGGCCGCTGTTGGGCCATTTTCGCGAGTTCATCTTTACTCGGAATCGTGAATTCTTTGTTTTCTCTCAGGCTGTCGAGGAATTGAATCGTTTTATAAACCCGAATACACACATAACCGTGGGACGGATCTTGAATGACCGGCGAGGTCGCGTTCGGATCGAAGTAGAAATCTTTGATGGAAATGTTGCTCAGGACCGGACGGTTTTCAATCTCTTCCGTCTCGCGCTTTTCCAAGACTCGTTTCGCTTTCGCGAAGTTAACAACATTCCCTTGTTGTTGCTGAGGAAACTTCCATGTCGGGACATACTTCAGCGACTTGTTTTTCTGTGACACCCACGAGAGTTCCGTAATCCCGTTTCCATAGATCAACGCGCTTTTGATCGCTCGCCGGAAGGTTTCTCTTACTTGCGCATCATCAAGCTGATTGCGGACCTTATCCCGGAACTGCCGCATGATCTCGACCGCAACGCCGAGTCCGGGTTCGCCATCAAACCACGGATTGTCCGAGAAGATCGCCGACATGAGTTTCGGTAGAAGCGATTCGACTTGTTGAAACGCGAGAAACACGGGAATCGAGGCTCGTGGAATCTTCGTGCCTTCCCAATACTTCTGCGCAACCCATGCGAGGTAGAGTTCATCCGAGACCCGATAGCGCCAATCATGGTTCTGGCTCCGGTAGCGTTCGGCCGCAAGGAAGTCCTGCACGGCGATTTTGCAAGCCATGTCATCGGTCCACGGATCGGTGGGTTCTTTGATCTGCTGTTCCGCTCCAGTGAGCGGCATACTGGCTAAGGCTTGGTCAAGTACGGTGCTCATATGCCGTTACAGTCGTAATTCGAATCTCCCGCACCGATCTGCTGGAGAAGGAACTGCGCCTCGTGTGAAAACGGATCAAATTCCAAGAACCGATCTTCCGGCGCCGGGTCGCCGATCTTCGGTGACCACGGTGCCGGTACCACGTCATAGTTGACGCCGCCTTCACGGTTCTGCAATTGATCCGCTAACGTGTCCAGGATGTCGTCATGAACCGACTGTGACGGAAAGCGCGTGATTTCCTGAAAGAGATCGGTTCTACAGGGAAGATCCGCCGCAAACGAAATCAATTTCGCTTTGAACCACGGCTGCAATCCTTGAATCCGCTGCTGTTTGGATTTCTGGTTGTCCCGCTGGAGATCAATAATAGGCGGCAGGAATCCGCGCTTGAACTGTTCCCGTTTAAGGAAAGGCGCAAGCGTGCGCCAGTACGCTTCACGTTCCACTTTAAAATCAAGAATGCCGGGGTAGAGTCGGGCAAGGTAGTAGAATTGGTCGATGACTTCCGTTTCATTGAAGTGACCTCTGCGGATATCGACCACCACCATTTTGCCTTCACGGGTGAACCCCGCGACCGTTAGGACGATGTAATCCCCTCCCGCTTTCTTCTGATCCATCGCCGCAAGGTCTACCGTGCAGTGCAGATTCAACGCGGGAATGAGGGTGTTGACGTCCGAACGCGAGCGCCAAATGCCGATGAGGTCTTCCAATGTCGCGAGTCCACCGCTGGCAGGAATCGGTCTATTCCTCATCTGTGCGGAGTAAATCTGCGGACCCATGCGGGCCTCCATGGCCTTCAGGACGCGCCACGGATACCGGGACGGCCACAGGGTTGTCTCGGTCGCTTCATCCACTTCCGCGTCTCTGATCGAGATTTCCCACTTCTCGCTTTCCGGGGTTTGTTCTTGCGCGTCGATGATCGTCCCGTAGAGGTCGCCGAAGTCGTACCGCGTTCCTTCCATGTTCACCCAGCCGGTATGGGGCGGAATCTCCGAACGTTCCAAGAGCGGGTCCATGTGCGCGAAGTGATCGATGACGGAACGGATACCTCCCGGTGTTGCGGAGTTCTGTTCGTCCACCATGTCGCAGCAATCGAGGATTTCAAAGTGAGAGCCAGTGACGGATTTTCCGATAGACGATGTCGATACGGTCGGTTCCTTTGCGACACGTTTACGATTCGGAACCGTAAACGATTCCATGTTGCCGAAGTCGCCCGCCCGTTTGGCCGGCGGACAGAAGTCCGGGAAGTAATAGCGGAACCGCTCGTTAAACTGAAAATGTCCTTTGAGTTCGCGCAGTACTTTCTCGGACAGATCCCCGGTGGCCGTGGTAATCAGGATGCGGATGTCGGGATAGTTTAAAATCCACTGGATATCGTGCGAAATGGAAATGATAGTGGTTTTGAGATGACCGCGAGGATCGAGAATTAACCGCGAGCGTTTGCCTTCGAGTCTCCACTTATCGACGAACGGAGCGTAATCGATCTGACCATTGGGTCCGAGTTTGTCCGTTCCACCCTTGAACTGCTGGAGTTTCGAGAGGATCGGCCCGTGAACTTCCTGATTGACGTCCTTATACCCAAGTAACGCTTTCATCAAAAACATCAGATCCGTGCGGGCTTTCTGTCTCACGCGGAAGATGCTCTCAAGAACTTGCGTTTGCTGGGTCTCGACTGCCACGGTCATTCGGGCAATCCTTTCTCAATCGCTGCGGAAATATCGCGCTTAGCCGCTTGCGGAAATTCGTCCATGAGTTTCGCGAGTACCCGATGACGCTTGAATTCCCCGCTGGCATCAGGCGACCGCTTTTCCTCGAAAGCCACTAACGCCGCCGCCCGTTTTTCGAGCGCGGTGGGTTCAATGGCGGTCTGAACCTTGGATTCTCGCCAGAACCATACCCAGATCGCGTTATTGGCAATCAACAGGAGGAAAATGAATATCCAGATCATGTTCCTGTTCCCAGAAGTGGTAGAAACCCGTTATCGGGATTAATCACCGGGGCTTGCCCCTGCGTCCCCAATCGTCTCCAGACCATGACAGGGCCAGGAGCTAAGGGAATCCGCGATTGATATTTCGACCACACAAAAATCACGTTCATGGCTGCGTCACCACGGTGAAGTCGAGATCATCCGCATTCGTTCCGGTAAACCGAAACGCGATGGTGTCGCCGTTCAAATCACTCGCGGCCAAATTGATCGTGTACCACCCGTTTGCGATTTCGCTCGCGGAGTTGGCACAACTGGCGAAACTGCCGTTATCGATACGCCGCGTTGCCGTTACCGTTAATCCGGTTTTCGGGGCGTGCGTGGTGGAATCCGTCATCAAGAAGGGGAAGTTGGCGAGCGCGGTATTCTTTGCGAGACGGAACACGCCTCCCGTACTTGTCAGGGTCCGGGTTGCTGTGGACCACGCCTTATCGGCTGCTCCTTGCGCGAAGGCGGAACTGTCTACAGCTCCGGCCGCAAATGAACTGCTCGCGATGCCTCCCGTACCAATGGAGTAGCCTGTCTTGTCGTTGTTCGTTCCGACTGTGACTTCTCCTGAACCGTCGATTGCTAAAACGGTTTCGATACCGTTCCCGATTGCTGTACTGAAATTGGCGTCGTAGGCCGCTGCCTCAATGCTGACGACCTGGACTCCAAGTTGAGCTGATGACGTTGAGACCGCCGAACCGGCAATATCCACAAGATCCACTTGCAACAGATTGTTCGCGTCTAAAGTGGCCGCATGTCCGGCAATATTCACCACGTTCACACCGAGTTGCGCCGATGATGCCGACACGGCAGATCCCGCAATATCAACAAGGTCCACTTTCTGATAATTGTTCCCGTCGAATGTAATCGCTTGAGTTGTGCCGAGGTTCGCGTTGATGGTCGTGACGGACGTCGCAGCCACATTATTGATGTTCTTAACGTTGATGTCGGGGATTCCCGCCGTTGCTGGCGTCGATACGACTGTGCCATTCCAGTAACTGACGTCGGCTTTGCCTCTCCCGCCACTCACGCTGAGTTGATCCGTAGAGGTTCCACTCGTAATAAGGGATGCGTTTGTCGTGACTGCGGTGTTCGGCAGAGATGACATTCCGCCATGAACCGCATCTTGGGTATCCACGCCTTTCAGCGCGATTTCCAGGACACACGGAGCCATGTTCGTAACACCTTGGAGGTAGAAGGTTACGCGGCGTGCCGTGGTGTTGGAGAATGCGGCATTTGGCGGCATCAACTGATACATCCCCGGCATATTCGTACCGTCCACGACAATGAACCCATTGGCGGTGAACGTTCCGAGTGTCGCCGTCACCAATGTCATCGCAACGGATGTGTTCGAATTATCGACGTGGTAGTAACAGGTCAGACCGCTCGATGCCTGAGTTAGTCCGGTCAGACCCGCGCCGTTCGTGGCCCCGGCATTCTGGACAAACACGTCCAGCATGACGCCGGTAGACGCACGAACAACTTCATCCTTAGCCATCGATCAAGACCTTTTCCGTCGCAAATTCATTTTGCTTATCGATCGGATCGCCCCAGACACTCGCGGAACTCCAGCACCCTGCGCCGTGATGCTGCACGGTCACCGCTCGTGTGGCGACGAGTTTCAAGCCGAGACGCCGACACTGCCGTGAGAAGTTCCAATCCTCCGGCTCACAGCGAACCACCCATTCCCCGTCCGGCTGTTGAACAATCTCATCCCGCATCGTGAAGCAAATTTTTTCAACCCATGGCTTTGTGAAGTCGCACAGCATCAAGCCACTGTTGATGAGAAGGAGTTCGTTCGTCCACGATACCGGGAGAACTTCGTTCGCTTCGTGAGTTGTGATCCGTTTCGGCCTCCACTCATCCGTGTCGAGAGCCGTTGACGTGAGCCCGCGTGAATCCTTGATCGGGATAATCGCGCTCAGCACATCCGCTTCATTACTCTCGAACTCATCGAGAAACACCCTCAACCAGTCCTCGCCCATCGGCTGCACGTCCGAGTGCCAGAGGAGGAAGTGTGTGATGCCGGCCGACTTCCGAAGGTTCAAGGCATGGACCCATGCCGTATTGAAACTCCACGTTAAGAGCGACGACGCCAACTCAAAATGATGAATCTGCTCGACACCCGGAGTCCGGTGCGCTCGTAGTTGAGCACTCAGATTCTGAAACGTGTTGTTGTACGAGACATTCGCAATGAAAAGGTTCATGCGGCCCTCGGCATGAAAATACGCTTATTGGGCAGGACAATAGATTGATCGGCTTCAACAAAACATCGTGTATGGATTAGCCGGTTCGACCACAGAACGGCGGTCAAATATCGAACCTCGTCAGGGATGTGATGGTAAATCAGACCTGTTTTTAAGTACCGGTCGGATAATCGGCGTCCCTGATTTCCGGCCGCGCCGTAGAATAGCCAATCCCCGTCGGCATAATCGGAAACGTAAATCTGGATCTCAAATTCCAGCGACAGATCCGTGAGGTGTTCTCGGTCGATGCCAACAATCAAGCGGTGAATATCGGAAGCGAAAGCGCGTCTCAAATACTGACGATGCTTGAATCTGCCGGACGTCGCCATAGGATCTGAAAAGAATGGACCGCCGACCCCTAATCCCGTCATCGGAGTCTGGCGAAACAGCGCACCGCTATTCGATGACACCTGAGCAAAGTTCGCCCCCGAAACGTTATTGTTCGAGGTTCCAGTCCATGTATGAGTTGTACTGCCAGTTCCGGGGCCGATATCCATACAGGCAAAATCGGTCGTTTTCTTGGTCTGATTGGTTGTTTGATTCGAGCCCGCTCCCGAGTTGATGCCGACCGTTGACGTTAAATCTCCGCTATTGCTGGTCACGGTCACGCTGCAGCTTCCGGTTCCCGTACTGTTTGCTGTACCGTTGTTGAATGGCGTGGTTTGATTGACGCCTGTCGCGGTAATCACACCGAGAGACGCCGAGGCCGATGTTGTCCATTGAGCATGGGCCGTCTTGGACCCCGATGCTGGAGCCGTCACTCCAATCAGGATGCTCGTCATGCTGAGCGCCTGTTCTGTAGTTCCGGTGATGATGCTGCCCGATGTCCCCGCGCACGTACCGGAAATCGCGCTCGCCGTCGCACTGTAGATTCCAAGTCCCAAAAGAGCAGCGCGATTAGCGCCGGAGCCGATGGTGAAGGAACCGGTAGTCAAGGTGGCGATTCCAAATCCGTCAATAGTGGCGGAGTTATCGTAGGCAACAGCCATGTCAGAACTTCAGAAGAGAGTTGTTGATCGCTGTCTGTACGACGGTATCGAGCGCAGCATCCGAAACATTAGCCGCGCTGGGATCAATCGGAGACGCAGACTCGCTGGAGAACGCCGGGTCGAGAGCAGCCTGCCAATAGAGCTGGGAAGCGGACGCGCCAGGATTGTAGACGGCCTGCTTCGCCCAATTGATCTGATCCAGGGTTGAACCAGCGTTACCCAACAGGTACTTCGCATAGTTCGCGACCGCTCCTGTTACGCGGGATTGAAACACGCTCGATTGAACCAAAGTGGCGAGATCCGAATATTTCGCAGTAAATGCCATAAAGCCTCCTAAACGCTCGTGGTGAATCCCGCCGCCGATACGTACAAAGTCGCAGCATTGTCCGAAGCGGCGAAATAGAGCGCCGTATTCGCCGCCACATCAATGGGCGTGGGAAACGGTTCCACCGCGCCCCCGTTGGCCGGCATGGGGGTTTGCCAGACCGTTGACCCGCCCGCGCCGTTTTTAAACGTCATCATCGTGTTGACGGCCGACCGATTCGTCACCGTGAGTTTGGTAATCCAGAGCACACGGCCCGCTCCGGGAGCGGCCTGGAGCTGATGATCTGAGGTGTCACTCGTGGATGAAGACGCTTTCCACACATCCGAGAGGGAATAGTTCGGAAGCTGGTAATACTTGTCGCTCATCTAGTAATAGAACTTCCCGACTACGCTGAAACTCGCTGTCGGCGAAAAGGCTCCCGAGATGATCCACGCAACCCGGAACATATCCCCGAGAGGTCCGGCATTCTGGGTATTCGAGGCAATCGCGTCCTGTTTCCATGCCGTTTCGGAATTACCGGTCGTTCCCAAGGAAAGCTGCCGGGACCCAGTGGATGTGTTCACGCTCGTGAATGCCCATTGGTCCACCCAATTGATATTCCCTGTCGTTTCGATTCCTACGGTGGAGTCGGTATTGGCGAGATCGCGCCATCCCTTCTGAATGACAACAATCACCGTGGCCCCTGTTCCCGTCAGCGAGGTGACATTCAAAAGGATGTCCGCGCCCTGCGCGGGAGCCGGGAGGATCGCATAGTTGGTTTCAGTGGAAGAGGTCGTGCGACTGACCGAGGACGATAAGAGAACGGTTTTTGTGGAGAGCATCAGTAGCCTTTCGGGGCTTTCGGTGCCTTCGCGGCTGCGGCTTTTCGTCTCGTGACTCCGGCCGCGATGCCGGTCTTGGTGGTTGGCAATCCAGCGCGTTTGGTCGCGGCAAAATCATGCAATTGCTCATGCGACATCTGAAGCATTCCCTGATTGCGCTTATAGAGTTTGGATGGATCATGCTCCGCAATCGCCATTGCGATTTGTTGGGCTTGAGACTTTGCAGGCATCGCAATTACTCCAAAGTAAAGGGCGGGAGCTGATCCGCCCTGAAAGGGAGAAGGAGGTAACCTATGTCAGATTGCGTTATAGGGTGAAACGGACAAGAGTCTCAATGGAGGGATTTAACGGGGGCGTTAAGGCGGGACTCGGAAAGGATACGGCGGATCTGAAAGGCTCTCACGCGATGACTCGGTGACGGATAAATTTGATCGGGGTCGATGGTCAGGAATTCCATGTCACAGTGCGGGCAGACACGGACGAACTGAATTTGCTCCACGGAGATTCGCGTGCGAAGGCTGGAGGAGAGAATTTCAATCGTCATCATTTTGGAGACCTGTGCCTCTTAAAGCCGTGGATCAATCGAAAGCAGAAAGGCGGTGGCGGCACGTCCTTGGCTGGAGATAATGACATCTTGGAGCGATATTGTAGGCTGTGAATGCCAAGTCGCCTTTCGATTCTCAGCTTATGGAAAATCGCCTTTTCTGACGGGAAATTCCGGGAACACCATGAAGCAATATCGTAACGTGTCCACTTCTTGAACTGCCGTTCTGCCCATTGAACGATAATCGCAATGGGGTCCACCTACGATCCTCCCTGCGACGTCACCGCGTCTTTGACCATCGGAATAAAACTGTCCGGCGTCACGAGAACAATCTGCCAGTCATCATAAGGTCCGATATCCGAGAGCACGTCTGGATCTTGAGTAATCCCATCGCGTCCCGCCGCGTCCCATGCCGCGACCGCGACAATATCCCGGAAGTGCGTCACACACACGAGTTCGTCTTGATCGGCGGATTCCCGAATGTAGGGAAGCAATCGCGAGAGAAACTGCACATACGATTCCCCGCCCGGAATCGCGATCCGTGGGGTCTCTCTCATGTAGGCGTCAATCGAGTCGGCCACGTCATCGAGGTCCTGTCCTTGAAAGTCGCCCATGTTCCACGACATCAGCCGGTAGTCGGGCTCCATCGTCTGAACGCCGGAGTACATCTGAATCGCTTCCGCCATCACACGAGATCGTTCAACGGGCGAGTACTGAATTCTCTGCAGGGGAATGTCCATGAAGTGCTGAGCGCGTTCGTCGGCGAGTTTATACCCGGATTCGTCAACGGGCGAATCCAGCCAGCCGCGCACTTTAGCGGAGCCGGGATCGTTGGCTTGAGTCGGAGCATGGCGCACAATCCACATCAGGCATGAACCTCCTGCATCTGTGGTGGGATCAAATCATTCGTCACCGGGAGATTCTTCGGCAATCCGGCTAAATCTTCAGCTTTGACGGTATCTCCCATGGTCCGTTGGGTAATTGCGAGATTCACCCGGTAGTAGGGATTCGGGTCCAGTTCTACCGCTTGACGGAAACACTGCCGCGCTTCGCCTAAACGTCTCCGTAAATAACGAATGATGCCTGCACGGTTCAGGATCGAGGCGGATGATGGCGCAAGATCCAACGCCTTCGTGATGGCGTGGTCGGCTTTCTCCAGTGCTCCACGGGACTGATAGAGGTGCGCGAGTTCTTCCCATAAGGGTTCATAGTGCGGACACTGGATCACGCTTTTCTCAAATTCAAATAAGGCTTCATTCTCATTGAATGCGGTTAACACGCGGGCGAGGTTACAGCGGGCCGGGGCCAGTGCCGGATTTAACCCGATCGCAAAGCGGTTGGCATTGGCGGCTTTCTCCAGCCACATCTTCATTTCCGCTTCGTCTTTCGCTTTCCACGAACGGATCTGGTAAACACCCGCGAGTTGATAATAGGCGTTGGATTTGTCCCCGAGGCCGACAGTGCAGGCACTTGTCCAAAAAGCCGATGCGGTTCGGTAGATGTATGCGTGGCGATACGTTTGATAAGCAAACCATCCGATAGCCACAAGTCCCCAGTATGATTGAGAAAGTAACAGAGCGAACCCTGCGACCATTGCATAGTTACGGTACTCCGCTAACGGTTCATGAATTCGGAACACAATATAGACCAACCACGGGCCGAACAGAATCAAACTCATTGGGACTGGAAAGATGACCGTCAGCGCACCGAGTCCCACGGCCGACAGGACCGCGAGTACTTCATCTTCAAGACGGGTTTCAATCCCGCCGCCGTGTTTATTCGCGATACACAAACCCAATGCCCACGCTGGAAGTAATCTCAAGGTGTGGGTCAGTACCGTCATGGCGTGTTCGGGTTGTGGAAGAGGTCCGGGTAATCCGTCCTTGATGTGGGCTCGCGCCTGGATCTCCGGCTGGTAGTGTTTGCGGAAGTAGAGGAACCCCGCGACACCGCCGATGAGGATTAAGGCCGAAAGGATTTCAGCAAAGCGTGGCGGGCCAGTCTGGAGGGATATAGCCAGTAGGGTTAGGGACAATGCGATACCGTCCGGCTTCGCCATCGCAGCGACAGCAATTGCCGCAAGTGCAATGCTCCAATGCCCGCTCAACGATAGGGATATAGCGAATAACCCCGCCGATGCACTCAGGAGGGATGCAAGGCCCGAAATGTATGCTACCGCATTCACGGCAAACGGGTGCGCCAGAAAAAGAAGACTTGCGATCCATGGGTTGACTCCAATCTGAGACGCAATCTTACCGACGAGAACGGCGTTCAGGGAATGAACAAGCACGTTCGTCACGTGGTGCCCGCGTAAGGTTCCAGGCCACTTATGGGTCAAGCGATATAACAAAATGGTCAGAGGGCGCGATTCTTTCCACACCCGCCAGCCCTGCTTATTTTTCCAGTCCGCCTCCACGTCCATGTCATCGTAAATCAGTTCCCCATTGAGACAGGGCCAGTAGAGAGCGAGGGCCATGACGGGAAATAGAAGCCATTCGAGCGGAATCGGTAAGGTCATATTCGTAACAGGGGGTCCTGATAGACATGGCACTGCTGGCAAATCAACGGGATATCCCCAGCCTTCCACCGCGCAATCGTCTCTCGTCGATGATCCAGCGCGTCTTTCAGAGTTCCCCGGATGTTCAACGAGGTTTGACGGACATCTTTGCAGGCACAGAGGGAGAAGGAGCCGTCCGTCTCCAGACTCAAGGCGTGGTAAATATTGAAACACGGGCGAGTTGCGACCGGCACCGGTGTCACCTGTTTCAGATTCGCCTTCGCCAGATCCACCTGACCGCCCCAATCGTCGTACTCGTTTTCAACGGAAAGGTCGAACTTACATTGAAGTTGGCTATCCTTCAGCAGTCGGTATGTCGGTTTCTGACAAACGACGTCGAATGGCTCGTCCGCCCGGACAATCGCATCGAACTTCACCGGGAAACCGAGGTCGCGGTTCAGACGCAGAATATCCGTTAAGGTTCCAAAGACTCGGTCAAAGGCATCCACGCCGAATAATCGCTTATACGACTCCCGGCACAGCCCCCCAATTGAGACGTGAATCCGGTGGACGCCTGATCTTAAAATCCGTTCAAACCCCACCCTCTCCGCCGCAATCAAGTTCGTGTTGAAGTGGATATACCGGACCTGCGGCACCATCTTCAGGTACGCCAACCGGTCCAACAGAAACGGGTCCATCAAAGGATCGGCGAAGGCCGGCGTCAATCCAATCTCAAACGGAATCTTGTACGCCGCAAACTCGTCCACCACGCGCCGAAACGTCTCCATCGGCAGTACCTGAGCCGACCGTTCCTTCAACGGATACAGGCAGAACGCGCACTTCGCATTGCACACCGTGGTTCCCATCACATGCAGCCCGCGAGGAAACCGTTCGCGTTTCCAGACCCGGTACTCATCCCACAGCTTCACGATTCCGCCTTCAGTGCCGCACTCAACCGCCGAAAGGCCCGCCACACCGTCGCCATCATCCCTGTCCGCGCTTCAATCTGACCGCCGTCGTATAACTCGACGACCGCCTTCGCGGCTTCGACCAACTCCCGAGACGGCCGCTCCCATCCGATCTCCTCTGGGCTCATCGCGCTCCCACTCCCCCATCGTCCCGTCTCAACAGATTGATCCACGTCTGCACCTCCAACCACTCCCCCACTCCCGTCTCCGGCGCTTCCACGTTGTAAATCTGAATCTTCTTCCCCACCCGCGTCTTCGTCGTCACGATCACTTCCGAGTCACTGATCGCCAACAACACCTCAATGTCCGCGCACCTCAGGAACGGCATCGTGCGCTCACAGCAACCTCAAGGCCTGCGGTTCTGGATATTCTTCAGCGTGCTTCCGGCAAAGCCGTTCACCCACTTTTCCTGTCGCCACGGGCTCACCCTCACAGACAATGCGCCTTGCCCCGCCTACAATCCCACACGGGTCCGCGATATTGCACAAATGCGTGTCATCGGGATGGATCTCGAAAACCTGACAAGTCCGTTTTGAAATTACTTTATGTGCGTCGGGGAAGGAACGGGACCGGTCACCACCCCCTTGAGGGTTTCCCAGGGGGCCATCGGCAGGGACTCCCGGCGAATTGTCAGCGTTACTCACGCGGTGGCTCAACCACAACCTGTAGACCATCCGTCTCAGTTGAGGTGTTATGTAAACTCTCGCTCTCACTACCCATTGGGGTGCTGGACTCGACGGTGAGTGCCTCGATCTCATCACAGCCTGGAGGCCGTGAGCCCAGCCAGTTCGCCACATTCACGTTGACGCTGTTGTCCTGAGCGTACACACCCAAGCCCTTGAGCACTGTCGCGCCCAAATTACCACGTTTGTACGGATCGTCAGGGCATTTAAGCCCTGCATTTACCGCACTTACAGCCAGCTTGACTTGATTCTCACGCCAGTCGCGTGTGACGGCTTTTTGGGTCTGCTGCGCTTGGTTGCATATTCTCCAAACGGTCGTACGTTCACAGCCGTATTTGGCAGCAATAGCGGCAACTGGCACACCGGAAAGGCGTTCCGCGATGATCGCTGTTTTTTCCTTTTCGGTTAAGCGATAGGGCTCAGGTTGCGCTTGAATTGCAACATCAGGAGGAAAGGGTTGGGCGGCTTCAGCCATTCGGCTTGCGCCTCACTGGAAGGTACGTTGCAACTTTTCCCGCGAGAGCGAGATTTTTCATTTTCAGGACCGCCTCAGTGCGTTGGGAAGCGCAGGGAGAATCGGGTTGATGGACGTGCTCAGGCAGTTTGTCGGATAACTGGTATTCGGGTTTCCGGCCTGAGGCTTACAGGCTTACGCTGCCATGGGCGACAGTTGCCGTCGCTCACTCCGTGTATCGTCCAACCATCGTGCTTACTGTTCATCGTCACGAGATCCAGCTATGGCCAATTGCAGCGAGCCCGCGTTAACTGGAAACCACGAACCCGCTGCAACTGTCAAGGTCTTTGTAATACCAAGTGGTTTCTCGCGTCAAGCAATTTGTTCTCACATCTCCTCAACTTGGATTTCACGCGGCTACCCTAATGAATCCAGAGCCGACGCAAAGAGCCAGAAAGAAATCAGCATTCCTAAAGCACTAGGCAATGGGGCACCTAGTGTGCTAGTGTAATTCCTGTGCTGGGAAATATGGAAAATTCCAAACCCACGCTGGCTGTGGATGGCAGTACACTAAAGTGTACAAAAGTGCTTGCACGCCTCCCTGCACTGGTGCAACACTGTCATTGACAAGTATGACAAGACTTTTAGTTTGGTCATATTTGTTGGCACTTTGTTGTTCTGCGGGGGAACGGCGGAATGTCGCTTTCTGTTGTCCTCTCGGAATTTATCGGAATTTAAGCTAAGCGACAAAAAGAAAGGCCCGACGGCAGTGGCTGCTGCGGTCAGGCCGGTTTGTAGCGCCTGAAGCAAGGTTTAAGCTTGAATCAGGTTCGGTGATTTGAGGCTTAGTTCACCCTTTCGGGAGGCAAAACCACAATCACCATGGTTGAACCGTCTGACAATGATAGGAGGATGACGATCCAACCCCTTCGCGTTTGTTTCATGCGAAGTTCTCCTTTCGTTCAAGATCGGGCCGTGTCAGCGGCCCGTTTCGCTTTTTAGGGCGAAACTCTTGCCCGAAGGCTGAAATCATTCTACGACGTCAACCTATTAAGTTCTAAGCCTTTTCTGATTCCGAATTATTCCGGTTTTTCCCCGATTTTTCCCAGCGTGCTTGGACCGCTTTCCGCGCACTTTGCGATCTCTCTTCGGCGGTCATTCGGGAGGCTCGTACCGCTCCGCCTTTCTTTCCACCCTTTGCGCCGATCTTGGCAAAGTAACTTCTAATTTCTTTTGGTATGCGTTTAGTGGTTGGCATGGTCTTAGTGTATTCGCAACCCGCTTACGTATTCAAGCGAAATAATACTTGCATTACGTAAGCCGCTTACGTATACTTTTACCCATGAAAAGCAAAGGCCCCATCAGTGCTGATAACACCGACAGGGCCGGTCAACTAACCCGCGATTGCTCGCAAGCTAGCCTAGACAACTTGATTGTGAGCCATCGCCTCTTGAAAGGCAAGGCCCGCAATGACCTGTCATTTTTGCCAAGCTACGGCTCGCCGTGCTGGCACCTACGGTAAGAATCGCATTCAACGCTATCGCTGCTTAACATGCGGTAGAACATGGTCCGACAAACCGGAAAGCCATCTTGACGAAATGCGCGTTGATTTCGCAAAGGCCGTTCACGTTATTAATTTGCTTGTAGAAGGTGTTGGTATTCGTGCAGCTGCGCGGATCGCTGGAATCAACAAGCGCACAGTGCTACGCCTTTTGGTTCTCATTGGTGAGCGGTGCGAGAAGCTGATGGATTCCAGAATGCGAAATCTCGCACTTGCAGATATTCAATGTGACGAGATTTGGGGTTTCGTGGGAAAGAAACAGCGCCACCTTAAGGCGACCGATAATGCCGATCTATTAGGCGACACCTATACGTTTGTTGCAATCGACCGACACACCAAGTTAGTTATTACATACCTCGTCGGTAAACGTAATGCGCCGTCTACCCAACACTTCATGGCAGACCTGGCTGACAGGTTGGTTGTTCGTCCGCAGGTAAGTACAGACTCGTTTGGAGCCTATCAGTTTGCAACACGACGAGCATTTAATGGTGACGTAGATCACGGAGTGATTCAGAAGATTTACGCAGGTAATCTGGAGGGCGGCAGTGGCCGTTACTCTCCCCCAGCGTGTATTGGTGCAGTCCGTAAAACCATTACAGGCCAGCCGATCGAAGAACACATTTGCACTTCTCATGTTGAGCGCAGCAATCTCAACATGAGGACGTTCATGCGTCGCTTAACTCGGCTGTGCCTTGGCTTCTCAAAGAAGATTGAAAACTTGCGCTATGCCGTGGCCTTGTACTTCGCATGGAGCAATTTTGTTCGTGTCCATGCGACAATCAACACAACTCCGGCGGTAGCAAGCGGGATCACAGATCATGTTTGGACACTGGAGGAGTTATTGATTGCGAGCACACGCTAATGCACCATTACCAAGCACTAAGTATTGCTATTGGGATCGCATGACAATTACCGCCAATTATCACCGCGACCGAACCGATAAAACCCAGTTCACTGACAGGCCACAAGATGACCGATATGACGACGAGTCCAATAAGTCCACCCCGGCAGAAGATGTGATCGATTTTCATATCTCAACAATCAGTATTCCATATTCGGCCTCCACAAATTTGCGCTTTAATCGGTAGAGGGGGGTACGAAATCCTTTCGCGTCATACACCCGCACGGTTCCGTCTTTCTCGGTTACTACGAAATCCGCGATGTACTTGCAAATCGGCTTCAGCATTAACGCCTCGCCGGGAGCCAGGATCCGATGCAAGCCCTCAATTGCGTGAATCTGGTAGGGTTTCTGCAATTCCAGCTTCGCAATTGCTCCAGCTTTCTCCAATGCCTTGAAACTGATATATTGCTGCGCCTCGTGCTGCGAACTAAACACGATTCCGTCAACCGTGCGTTTTTCAATTGAGGCCGGGTCGATTCCTACGCCGTATTTATTGCGCTTCATTCCGTCCAACCATTCGCGAGAGCAAAGGCTTCAGCGACAGCTCGGCTAGCGGTCAAATGTGAGTTGCTTCTCCAGTATCGCGATTCCGGCCAGCCGATCACAATTCCGAAATAATCCATGTCGAGAGTTATTTGAACGTGCAACGGGCGAAGTTTTTCCAGCAGCATCACCGTCATGGCGGGATCGTTTATATAATCGTCCACGCAGTCTCGCTCCGGTAACGGCAGAAATCGCTTACATCTACTGCACGCGCCCGCGCCGTGAACTACTGCATGGGCCATATCAGACAGGCCGAGTTTCTCCGCAATCCAGCGTGACAACTCTGCATCGCTCAATTCTTGAATCGTTTTCGTCATAAACCACCGCTACAATCCTGCACTTTTGCGCAACTGCTTAAGTTCAGCGTCTTCTTCTTTCTCAACGTTTCCTCTCCAGCTTCCTCGAACAGTTTCAAACTTCATCTTTCCGGGTAGTGGGGTCTTTTGAAATTCAGAAAGACTAAATGAATCTTTAGCGCACTCCGGCAATAGCCTGTTCAAGTGCCGCTTTCTTTGCCTCCAGGTCGGCAAGAATCGCACTCCAGTCGATTGTGCCCTTATTGTCAGTGCTCATACGTGACCCCCTTCACAAAACTTAAAATTGTGGTATTCTCTCAAACGAAAAGCGGGTGGCGGAGGGAGTTTGCTTTCCTCCCTCCTCTGCGGCCCCGTTTCAGGGGCACAGGCCTATCATCTAGGTACCCTGCTTTCCGGTCAAAGGGTGAATCTGAACTAACGTTCCCCAACGTCTTTCAGTCAGATTCACCCTTATATTCAGAACGCCAATACATCCTGCCGAGCGGCGATGCGGTGACGAAAATCCACACATGGAAACCAAAGAAACATTTAAGTTTCACCCTCGGCACCTCGCGCAGCGTTTCTGCCGCTTCCTTACCCTCTGTCCACAACATTCACAGCCTTTACGAGCTAGCTTGATTGCTGGTTCTTCTTTAGCCCACCGTTGACGAGCACGTCGAGACATCACACGGGATTTCATCGGTGTAAGATCCGGTTAATTGCGACCAATTCCGGTAGGTAGATACCGTAGATGCCGTCGCCAAGGCATATCAGAAACACAAGCCCTCCGATAATTGCCACGATGGCTCCAGCGCCTCGCATTGCGGAGTATTCCTTGCCGCGCCATACCAGAATCAAGCCGACAATGACGGTGAGAAATCCAATACCGCTGAAGCCGATTTCAATCCAGCTTTCGACGATTACCGACTTCAACGCGAGCGCCCACGCCTTTTCTCCGATTCGCTGAACCGTCTGTCCAATGTCAAATTCGTTCATTATTTCACCCCCTGAAAGGAATTCGCGCCAGCCTTCAGTTTGGATCGCATCACGTTTTGAACTGCCTCTGCTTTCGGTCGATCGGCTGCTTTGTCGGCCTCACTGAGTGTCGCGCCTGAATCTTTTCCGCTTCGCATACACAAACCTCCATTTCGATCGTTCCCAACTTGCCGAAGAGGACTAAACGCTTTTCCACCTCGGTTTTGCAGGTAGGACAGGTCACGAAAGCGCCATCTTTGCCCGACGCACTTCGTCGAGCAGTTTCTTCGCGAATTCCGGGTCCCAATCGTCCGGCTTATCCGGTAATTCCAATAGCCGATTCGATTGCCGGAGCGTTGCAAAGTCTTCAGCCCGTGCGAGAATGAATGCCAAGGGCGGCATCTTGCTCGCTTCCGACCATTCGTCATTCACGCGATTCGTGGCATACGTCAGCGCTTCAGGACTGAGCTTTTGCAAGCGTTCGAGGTAGACTGCCTGGGTCGCTTCGCTCAATTCCACATTCGCCGCCGCTGCCATTTTCAGAATTAAGCCGAGACAGCAGGCGCCGGGCGTTTTCGGCATTGCGCTCCTGTCGGTCTTTCGGTTTTCCATTGGTTTTCTCTTTTCGGCCGTGCCAACTGAGCAATACGGCTTTATGGTTCTTGTATTTAGCAAACTCTTTCGGGTGCGTTTCCCCGTAGCGGTCCAGTTCATTCACCAAAACGTCGAAGTGTTCTGTAAGCCGAGTTCGCAAGTCTGCGATGTCGTCGGGCAGCAACAGGACGTTTTGAAATTCACCGAGCCGAATTTTGGTTTCCCCCGCTCCCCCTTCCGAAGAAATAGAATCAAGATCAGGATCAGGACAGACACAGAGTGGATTTAGGGGCTCTGTGCCTCTCTGAAGGGGCTTCGAAGGGGCTTCTCTTTTCTCTAAGCCGGGGAGTTCTTCCTTGTATCGTTCATAGAAAGAAATCAGAAACGGAGAAGCCGGTAACATGGAATACCAACGGATAATTGAACTTATCCGATTATCCTTTGGTTTTAATGGTCCCACCTGCCAGTGCATCATTTCGGGCAGCCAAACGTGCTGACTGGCCTCGTCGTACTGAGAAAATGCGCCAGAAGGCAGCAAGGCGAGCTGCAGGAGGGCTTTTTCGACCTGTTTGAGCGTTCGGCCAGTGTCGAAGACGGCATACTGCTTTGGCAGAAAATACAACCCGCACATATGAGAGTGAGGCGATGTCATGAGATAGGCCGCCACTATTACCGCGTCCGCTCCGGCCGCCTGGATCTCTCGGCCGGTCCTTCCTGTCCAGAACTGCGGGCTGATGATTCCGAAGCTGCGCAAGACTCCTCCGTGAACTTAGATTCCCCCACAGGCAAATGCTCGCAAGGTCATCCTTGCCTCTTTTCTAAAGATGGACGGCTAACCCGCTTTCCTCGTAACTGTCGTCTATCAATCACATAACGGATATCCGTGTCGAAAATGCGTTCGTCGGCCCAAGTGACTTCGCAAACTTCATCGTCCTCATCGCCCGGGAGCAGTTCCCTTTTGTCTATACCGTGAACCTGCAAGTAAATTTCTTTAGGCGGATTAGAAGGTTTCATACGTGAAACTCCAGAGAAGACCGTGGACCTGTATTCATTTACCGAGTTGACCCTCTGAAGGAAGTTGGAGTCACGCCGTTATTTGTTTCTCAGCCGATCCGTGCTTGTGAATGCCGCCGCCTTACCGCTGGTACGCGCGCCAGTAAGACTGCCCGAAAATGTACGGTATGCCTCGCTCGTATTTGATGCGTTATAAGTCAGCGCCGAATCCATCTTGATTCCGATTCCAGCCCCGGCCTTAATGGCATCCTGATTTGCGCCAAGGAAGATGAATTGCCATTTATAGGCGTCTTCCTGATGCCGAATCATTTTGAAAATCTGCTCGCGGGTGAATTCGCGACTGGCGTTCTCAGCGCCGTCCGTCAAGATCACAAAGAAAACGCGCTCCGGCCGCTGATCTTCTGGCTTCTGGCTCAGCCATGCGCCGGTATCGTTAATCGTTTTGCCGATAGCGTCGAGCAGTGCCGTGTATCCGCGAGGATGAAAGTCGAGCGAAGGCACATCTTTCAGCGCGATTCCGTTGTGAACAAGCTCGTACACGTCGTCGAACTGCGCAAGCGTGAGCGTAGCTTCTCCGGGCACTTTTTTCTGATCTTCGACAAACGCATTAAAACCGCCAACCGTATCCGTGGCACAGGTTGACATTGAGCCCGAGCGATCAAGCACAACAGCAATGTGGGTATAGCCTTGTTTCATATTTCTAAAGTTCTCCTTGTAAAGTTGACGTGTTGAAGGAAGTTGGAGTAGATTCGCCCTCCACATGGCGAAACTTGTTCGTCGGGGAAAATATTGGCACTTCGACTTTCGATTCCGGGGCCAGCGTTATCAAGGCTCGACGTTCCTTAAGAACAAGGAAAAGGCGGAATCCTACGTCGCCAAGTTCCGCACCAACCTTGTTGAAACCGGAATCGGCCTTATCGAGAAAGCACCGGCGCCGGTCCTCTCCATTTTTCTGGAGGGTCCGTTTATGGAGTCGGTGCGCCAGAACGCGAAGAAGCAGCGCACGCTTCAGTTTTATGCGGAGTGTGTCAAGCGACTGTGCGAATACATCCCCTTTACGCAGTTGAGATTGGATCGTATCGACGCGCTGACCCAGCAGGGATACAAAGACTCCAGGCTGGCCAAGAAACTCTCGCCTTCGACCATTAACGGCGAATTGCGGACCCTTCGCAAAGCGTTGCGGTTCGCCGATCGGTGCGGGCTGATCCGTTACCGGGGCGTCCAGACCTTGCCCGGGGAGAAGAACCGCGAGTTTATTTTGGACGGTGAGACCGAGAAGCGGTATTTGGAGCTGGCGGACTATCCTCTGAAGCAGGTCGCGATTTTGCTGCTGGATTTGGGGTTGCGGCCAGAAGAATGTGTTTCCTTGCGCAAAACGGACATCGATACCAATGCGGTGCATGTTCGGGCCGGGAAGACGGCCAATGCATGCCGAACGCTTCCGCAAACCAGCAGGTCGGCACAAGTTCTTCAATTGTGTTTTGCATTGTTTCCTGACTCCGAATGGGTATTTCCTGGCTCGAAAGGCCAGCACTTTACCCGTGGGGCAATTTCGAACCTCCATACCAAACTGATGAAGGAAGCCGATCCGCCGTTTCCGAAGGAATTTCTGCTCTATTCCTGTCGGCACACCTTCGGGACAAGGCTCGCCGAATCCGGCGCATCCGTCTTCGACATCTGCTATCTCATGGGGCATTCCTCCGTTAAGGTTTCGGAGAAATACATCCATGTCGGCCCGTCGTCGATTTCTCTGGTAATGAAACGGAAGGAACTGTTCGATAAGACGCTGCGAGGGGAAAGCGATGGCGTCACCACAAAAATCACTCCGGAGACGAAAAAGACGTGATTTTAGGCCTAAATCATTGAAAATGATACTATTAACAGTCGTATCATGCACTCGATTATAGCCGGTCATGATCGGACACCTACCGTCTTTTCAATGACTTGATTTTTGTTATTTTCCGTCAGTGACCTATCAGAATCGGTGGCATTCACTACAATTTTCGTGCGGCGGACCCATTCTTGAAGGGCACTTGACTCGATCCTGGTATGCCGGCCGAATTTCCGCGCAACAAGCAGCCCTTCGCGAATCTGCTTTTTGACGAAGCCTTCGGACATACCGATCTCCTCAGCAGCTTCAGGAATAGTGAGAGCGAGTTTCATATCTTCTGTGGAGTATTCATGGCAAGTTCCAGCGCCGTCCGCAGGCGCGTGATCTCATCAACGGCAGCTTGGACTAATTCTGCGTCTTCGTTTGCCAAAGTGGCTTCAAACGCTAAAAGGCGGTCGACTAAATCCGGTGTCATCACCACTCCGGTCCTCTAATGTCTATTCGCGCTGGCTGGGCTTGATTCCAGCTCTGGATGCGTCAGCCTGACATCCAACTGCTTCCTTAGCATCCGCGCCACGGAGATATGCTGATCTACTCCGCCCGCTTGGATCTGATCGAAGGCGTGTCCTTCCACGCCGCAGCGCGAATCTCATGTCTCTCTATTCGCCCGACCCGGCTTCAAATCATACAAATATAGAACTTCTGATACTTGATAGCCGCACACACGACAGCGAAACCATTTCTCCGGCACGATCCGCCCTCGATTGCATTTACCGCAGCGCCATTTAATGCCGTGCGTTTCGGCGTCCGGCAAGCAAAGACATTCGAAATTAAGCCGTCGCCGCTCATACCGCTTCTTGACGAAAACGCGGACTGGAGCGCTGCGGGCGAATCTCGTCATGTTCCCTCTACCTCATGGCTTGGCCAATATGCGTGTGCGTCTCCCGCTGCTAAGGCTCGGCCTTCCATGCTGTCGTAAACGTTGAACACATCCTGCAAGGTCTCGCACTTTCTGAACGGTCGATAGCTCTGAATAAGCGTCTTCAGGTGAGCTGCGAACGCGGTTTGATTCCAGTACTCTTCGTTCATCTGTTGCCGGAGATGCGCGTTTTCTTCCTGAAGCCTACGGATTTCCATTAGCCAACCGCGCTCATTTCCAAGCTGGACCTTGAGAATGCAGCCCGGGGTTGAGTTCAAATAGTTGCCGAAGTGATCCTGCGCAGCGCCGGGAGTTGTGAATGTTTCATCGCAGTGGAAGCAACGCCAACCGCCTTTGCGGTATTCCGCTTCGGTGCTATATCTCGTCATGTTCCCTCTACTTCTCTCTGTACTTCTTCGTCGTCCACATTGATCCGAAGAAAATCAGCATCAAGCCCAGCGGCTCACGCTTAACGGCCACGCAGAAATATGGCTCGCCTGTGCCAATGCGCAGCGCAATCCAATTAAACAGCGTGCCCAGCTCGAAGATCATGTTCCCTCTATGCGCTCCTACGCGCACCTGCTTCGACTTTTCCCCATGGCACGTGAAGCACTGCGGCCAATTTCTTAAGCCGGTCCTCGTTCTGACGCCGACCGCTCAAGAGGTGCCCGACATAGCTGTAGCTGATGTTTAAAACGTGCCCGAGTTTTCGAAGGGAATGCCGCTGGAGGCGTCTAGCATCTTCCAGCGGCTTTAAGTTATACCGTGCCTTTGTGTGCATATGACACGGCTACCGTACACTATGTGTACTATAAAGTCAACGGTGGGTTTTGGCAATTCGCGGCTTTGGTGTTTTCTTCGGCTTGGCCCTGTCGTAAAGAGCGTCCACCGACTCCTTTACCGCGTTGATTACCTTAGGATTCTTGGAGTTGAATATGGACTCAACGCGTTTGATTGTTTTTCTCATCTTGTAGAATCTCCTCGGAACATGAACTAAGCGAGAGTATGAGAGGAAGGAGCGGGCGTCACTTTAAAACCTGGACGCCCGTCATGCAAGCGGTTTTTTACTTTTTGTGCCGCTTCATGCGGTCGTGCATACCCAAAATGTTTTCTTCTATGGCACTGGCGATCTTTTCCGGTCCTCTTAGGATCTCGTCTAACTTCACGTGCAGGTCGTTAGACTGCCATTCCGCTGCTTTGCTGGGCACGATCGGTTCGAAGAGATCCCCGATCGGCCGCCCATATAAAGTGCAGAGCTGCTCCAATATCTTCATTGAAGGGTTCTGCTTCTCCATCTGCGTTTCCAGTCGATTGATATAGGTCCGCGTCCGTCCTATTGTTGCTGCGGCCTTATCGAGAGTAATTCCTTTCCCTCCGTGGGCTTTAAGTCGGAACGTTCGTAATTGTTCGCCTAACAGCCGCTTCCAGTTGGTCGTTGTCATAGGCGTTCCTCTCTTCGTTCATGTACGGAAGTGTACACAAAGATAAGGCGGGATTCTGTCAGACTTCCGATCACCCTGACGAGAAATAAAATATTTGACAAGCGAAGTACACATTGTGTACTGTGTATTGAATGGTTAAGCACACGTCAGGGACGCAGGTCGAAACAGGGATGCAAACGCAGCCGGTATTACCGGAGGCAGGAACCCCGCAACCCGCGCCTCAGGAGCTTGGGAGTCAAGCCCGCGACGTGGAAGGACATTGCGTCATGTGCGGAGCCGAAGAAGCGACAACACGCGAGAGCGAGCAAGACGGCGAAAGCGAAGCTTTATGCGCCGAATGTTGGTATATCCATGACCATCGTGCCGACTATCTCTACTGTGCGGCACAATGGGCTTTCTATAACAGACCTGACGAGAAAACGCCCGCTTCACTCCTTTCTTCGGGCGTTGACGGAGGGCCGCAGGGGACCACCCCGCAATCTGCGGCCTCCGCTTCTTATCCTGTTAAACCGCTATGCACCCGTATGAATTGCCAAGACCCGGAGTGCCGAAGACAGCATTTGGAGGATTCCAATGGTTAACACGCCGATTGTTGAGTACGTGTCGCGTCATGCCGAGATGGAAGAAGAATCCACAGAAGTATTTGCCGCGTGTCGCCACCCAGTAGATGTTCGCTTCTATAAAGGCGTCACAGAGCAAGCGCGGCTGAACGGATTGGCAGAGGTTGCAGGCGAGCCGTGCTCGTTCTGCATGAAAGATTTCAACGCTGGGATAAAGCAGGATTTCGCATGAGCACCAATCTTGAAGACTTCTACAGCAATCCCGACAGGTTCATCCTGTGCTTACTCGGAATCATTTGCCAAGTATGCTGTACCCCAACCGACCGAATCACACGGCACCCGGATGGTTGGTTGATCTGCGATAAATGTGATTCCTGTGTCCGATGCGGTAAACGCAGCCGGGATTGTGAGTGTGTCCTGTGACGATGTACGAACTATCCATTTGGGATCTCCGGTTAATTGACGCCCTACGGTACTTCAGGGAGCATTCCACAGGAGCGGAGTACTGTGCGGTGATGCCACAAGTCCACGAGGCGATGAGCGGAGACGCTTGGCACGCGTTTATGTGGCTCGTTTATGGAGAGGAGAATCAATGAACATCTACGAGGCGATTGGTGTCGGGTGGGTGATTTTGGGCGCGGTCTGCTTTACCGCCGCCGCTATGTTCTGCGCTGGCCTTGGCGTGTGGGTTATCTATCGCGATTGGCACGCAGGCTCCGAACAAGAAAAACTGGAGCGGATTGCGCGATCATGAGTTTCGACGCCATGTTCAACCGGATTCAGCGCAAGAAGAAACTCGCGGAGAAGGAAGCACGCGAAAAGGCACTGGTAGACGCGGTCGATTATCTCTCTGATGAGCCACCGCCAGAAATTCTCCGCGATCACTGCGTGCCATTACTGAAAGACGGACGAAGAGGGATAAATCTTTCGACAAAAGGCAAGCCGCTTTTTATGGGACAGCCTGACCGTGCCCATCATAAAGGCGCTGCGGCTCGCTCTCCGCTGGATCATCGCAGCACTCTAAGCGGCTGGCTGAAGCGCGTGGAGCGGAAGAAATGAATTCTCGCGCATCCAAGACCGGACTGGAGCAGTTACGCGCCATGCCGAGAGAAGCACGAGAATCTTTGGCGCATGTTGCAAATAACGGACTTTGCATAATTCGCGGATTAGCGGAACAGATCCGAGAGGATGCCAGTAAAGCGGAATTCAATGAAGCCCGCGCTTCGACAATAGTCAGAACTGTAGACGAATTGTCGCGGCAACTGCGCGAGATGACACAAGAAGAATCAAATTCAGAAAAGGAGAAATCATGCCTAAGACAAAAGAGAGACCTGTAGTAGTTACGACGGCCCATAGGGGCGTCTTCTTTGGATATGCCGATGATACGAACGGCGAAACCATTTTCTTGAAACGCTCGCGGCTTTGCATTTATTGGTCTGCGGATTTGCGTGGTTTCATGGGCCTTGCGGCGATTGGGCCGAATGGCTCGTGCAAGATCGGTCCCGCTGCGGATATTACCTTGCGCAGCATTACTGCCGTGCTGGAAGTTTCTCCTGAAGCTGAGAAGCGTTGGCTGGAGGCGAAATGATCTGCGAGGCGACAATCAGCCGAGGCCAGTTGCCAGACTGGACGATGGCTGATTTCTCCGGCTACGGCTACGGCGACGGCTACGGCTCCGGCTACGGCTACGGCTACGGCGACGGCTATGGCTCCGGCTCCGGCGACGGCTCCGGCTACGGCTCCGGCTCCGGCGACGGCTTCGGCTCCGGCTCCGGCTCCGGCGACGGCTTCGGCTCCGGCTCCGGCGACGGCTACGGCTACGGCTACGGCTCCGGCGACGGCTACGGCTACGGCTTGCAGTATCCACAACTCGCCGAAGCCGCTATCCAATCATGGCCCGCTAACCAGCAAAATGCCTTCAAGGAAGCAGTAGCAAGCGCGACGGCGCTTGCCTTCTGGAGATCGGACCCGAACGGATTGCCGAGTAATGGCGGCTCTGCGAAAGAACCTGCGCGACCGGGACTCGTTCAAGAACTTACAGGCAAGCTAAGTATCTGCCATCGCGGATTTCACGCGACCATGAACCCGGACAAATGGAACGGCGAGCGTCTTTGGATTGTTGCGCTCTACGGTGAAGTTGTGTGGCAAGACGATAAGTGCGCAGCGATGAAGCGTGAAATTCTCGGTGAAATTAAGTTGTGAAGTGAGAGAAGGAAAGGAGTCGTAATTCCAGAATGATTCCTGATGAAGATTTTTGTGAAGAATGCTGCGAACCCAAGCGGCAGTGTGTCTGTGATTCCAATTCAATCCCTTCAGACTACGGAAGGGCATTAAAAGGAGAAAACGATAATGAGTACGAAACTGTTTCAGAAAGCAACATCCGAACAGGCATTTTTTAAGGCCGCTCTCTATGGCAAAGCGGGCACTGGCAAGACGCTCACGTCCCTGCTTTGGGCTGAAGGGCTGGCGGCTCGCGATAAAAAGAGAATCGCTTACATTGACACGGAGCGTGGTACGGAGTTCTATGCTATGGATATTGCCCAGCGGAAAGTCCATCCGAAAGCATTCGACTTCGACCGCTTAATCACGCGCTCCATTATGGAAACAGTTGAGGCCATTGAAAGCATCGATCCGGCGGAGCATTCCGTTGTTGTGATCGATTCCATTACCCATCTGTGGGAGGCTGCGCGAGCTGCCTATACGGGGAAGCTCATGTCCAACGGCGGCATTCCAATTCAGGCGTGGCAAGGCATCAAAAAGCCTTACAAGAAACTCATGTCGCTATTTCTTGATGGCAACTTTCATGCGCTGTTGTGCGGTCGTGAAGGTGTCGTAATGGAAGAAGACGAAGAAGGCGAATCCCATGTCACGGGAACCAAAATGAAGGCCGAAGGCGAGACGTCCCATGAGCCACACGTTTGCGGGAGAATGCGCCCCGAGTTCGACACTGACGGCAGTTTCATTATCAAAGTGTTTTTTGAGAAGGATCGATCGGGCATTTTGTCGGGCCGGACGATTGATTGGCCGAATTACTCAACCATTGAGCCAGTTGTTTCATACCTGAGCGGAACAAAACAAGGAACGCTCGGCACGGCGGAAGAAACTGCCGAAAAGGATGCCGCAGCACAGGCCAAGGCCGAAGAGCAAAAAAACAAGGAACGGGAGAACCTGTTCAAGCAGATCCGCGATGCCATCCAGGGTGCGAAGAATCTCGATCAACTGAAGACGGCTTGGGATTTGACTAAAGGCAAGAAAACGAAACTCGGCGACACCTATGAGCAATTGAACACTCTGAAGGAAGCCCGCAAGGCGGAAATGCTGCAGGAGGTAGTAGCGTAATGGCAATCAAAGCAAACATCAAATATCACGGCAAGGTGCGAGAAGGTTCCGAGATTATCGAAAGCCAGTCGGGTAGCCTCGGTTATCAAGTCATGCTGACTTGTGATGACGGCGACACGTCCTACATCATTTGGCTCACACGCAAAAACCGCGACAACGCCGCGAAGATTTTCACCGAAGCCCTCGGCGTGCCGGAAGAAAAACTCGCCGATGCTTCCTACATCGAAAACCGCCTCGGTGCCGATATCGCCGGGCGTGAAGTCACTTTCGTAACCGATGAAGAGGAATACAAGGGTAAGACCAAAATCAAGGTGGCGTGGTTATTTAAGCGCAGTGCCATGAGCGGGGGTAGCCCGGCGAAAGCCGTGGCGGGGTTTTTCTCCAAACAACCCGCCAAGCCAGCAACAGAGCCAAGCGCCTTCGAAGCAACCGACGAAGACATCCCGTTTTAAACCTGGAATGAAGTTGCGAATTGTGCCAGCGGATATAGACGATCCGCTGGCCGTCATGATGCGAGGGTCGGAAGTGGAGTTTCTGTCGTACTCGTGGGCTGGACATGCGGTGGTAAGAATCGCAGGCAAAACGAAGCCGACGCACTTCCGAGAACAGGACTTACAGGAAATTTAGAGGGTGTCGAGACGAAGGCGCACTAACTTTTATGAACCTGAAGCGCAAAACAAAGTGACGAATCAAGTCATCGAGGTCCAATGAGCGAAGAAGTTGAGGTTGAGCCGTACTATCAGCGCGAAGCGAAGGAGTTTGTCAATTTCATATTCGACAAAGGTTTCATTGCGGCGGATTGCTCGCGTGAAAGCATCGCGGCACTGGAAAACTACGTCGCGTTTATCCTGCAGTCGAGAATCGAAATGGCAATCAAATCTCACGACTTGATAAAAAGGGTGAGACGAACAGAGTAATCCGATATTGGAGAGACCATGAAAAAGAACGAGCCCGTATTTGGAATGGACGAACGTCTGTGGGCAGCATTGCTCACGGTGCTTGATGCGGTGGATTACACGACTGGCGCGTGCAGTCCAACCGAAGCGGTAGGCGCGGTGCTTCCGGGTGAGGTTATTCGAATGGCTCGTGGCGTTGCAGATGAATACAAAAAACAACGTCCGAGGGGAGTCTGAGGATGGCGGTCATCTGGGTCTAACTTGTATTTTTGAAGAAGTGAAACGCTCCCACATCCGCCGTATGGGTATATTCTCTTGCCCATAATGGCGGATGTTGGTCGAGACTCTTATCGTAGTAGAACGTTGCTCCGTTCGTCGGGTCTGCGCGATTCGATAAGATCACATCGGTTGCCGCTTGCGTACATTCTCTCCACGCGGGATCTTGCGGCGGTCCAAACACGATGGAATTCTTCTCACCTAGGTTGAAGCTCGAAAACTGCGCTCGCTTTGTCACGACATCAAAATAGCTGGAGCCGAACCATCCGCCCTTCTCCATGCGGTTGCGGATGACCCAGCCTACGGCGAGTTTCGATAGTTGATCCTCCCCGCGTGCTTCCCGATAGATTGCTAAGGCGAGCATATAGAAGTTTGTCAAGGCTTCGGTCTGATCGGGAAGGACGACGGTGTAATTCATTGCTGCGCAGGCGGATTCAGCGTTGAAGGCAGTACCGCATGAACGGCTCCAGCAGCCCCAGCAACCAATGCGGGAACGAGGACATTGCCACTCGTTACCGCGCCACCGCTTTGCAGGGCAGACGCTGCGCCGACCACCGCAGCGGAAATGAAGGCGTGTAACAGTGTTTTCAGAAGTGCTTTCATGATTCTCCTTTGCGTTCTAAAAGTTTTTTAATGTCGTTGTGGATCACTAAAATGGCCGCTTCGATCCGGTCGGATGTCTTATCTGCTACGGCGAAGCGTTCGTCATCCCGTTTTTCATGTGCGTCTTGCCGTTCGTGAATTTGACTCAGGCCGCCGTCAATCGAGGCGAGTGTGGCTGTGATTTTAGCGAGGCGTTCATCTGCGTATTCATGCCTCTTATCGTTCTGAGCCATGGTTCTTTTCACAAACCACGCCAAAGCCAAGATAAGGCTCCCCAGTACTTCATCAATCCATGTCGGCATGTCATCCTAACCCTCTCTTTTCGTCATCATCTTTTTCCGTTGCCTTTCCGTAGACAGCGGACTTAGGCTTTTCTTATGGGTTTATTACTTTTCATCGCTATCGGTGCTTTCATCGGCTGGCATGTCGGCATCATTACCACAAGTAACTCCTACCGGAATCGTCGGTAGAGTTCGCCGACTCCCGCTGCTCCCGCTGCGGCTTCTGCCGCAACAATCGCTCCCTTTTGTGCCATCGACATGGGAACTTTTCCCCCAGCTAACTGCAAATCCAACTGCGTCTTGAGAGCCTTCGTATAGAGGTATGCCTCTTGCCACCGCTTATTTAAGACCGCCACTCCCTGCCCAGCGGAGGACTGAATATCGTTGCCGATCTGGAAAAACAAGTCCTTCATTTGCTCATTGGCCTCAGTCGGCATGGCGTTCGGATTCCATTGGATACGGCTTCCTAGCTCACTGCGAAACTTGTGCGCGTTGAGTAACGGCGCAGTTACCTGATTGGTGTCACCGGTCATCTGCAGACCTGCAGCTTTCGCCGCCTCCAGTGCTTTTTTCGTCGCTGGAACGTCGAATTGAATGGTCTGCGGAGACTGAGCCAAAACGTTATCGATCATGCGGCCAGATCGGTTGAGTTCGCCGTAAACCTTTCCGTACAGTTCCACATTCGGCCTTGCTGTCACTGCGGACGTGATTTGCCCGAGAGCGCCTGTTCCTTCCTCCTGGAGCGCCCGTATCGGCGCATTGCCTGGATTTGTCTTTGGTAATCCCGTCGCCGTAGCTACTTCAGCGCCCTTTCGTCCTGCAGGCACATCCGCGACTTGATTCCAAATCCGGGCTAAATCCAACCGACCGGCAACGGCAGGTGCAACGGCTTCCGCTGCCGCCTGTACGCCCTGTGCGGCCCCTCCCAGTGCCACGGCCTTTTCTCCAATTTGTTGGTTAGGCGTTAACTGTGGAATCGGATACTTTTTGTTCGCATCGCCTCCCGGCAAAAGCGTATTGACGATACTCGCCGCTCCACCTGCCATGCGGTCAACGAGTGTCGAAGGGTCCACGCCAATCAACTGAGAGCCGAGAGGCGTGTTCCCGATCTTCTGAGGATTTGCGCCCTGCAATCCTGCGGGAATCATCTGCGTCCGCAGTCGGGCTTGAGCACTTTGCGCGTCGGCAAGCATTTCCGGCGAGGGACTGGAATCGACAATATCGAATATGTCTCTTCCGCCTGATGGCCCCGCGACTAAATCGAAAATATCCTTCTGCGGCATTATTGTATCTTTGGAATGGTCCAGCCGTCGTTAATCGCCATGCTCCGCGCTTTCGCCCGATCCCCCTTGGCTGCGCTCAGATACTGCTGCGCAACGTTTGGAGTCAGCATGGCTCCCGCCTGCGGAGGCTTCACAACCGCGTCAGTGGATTTAATCGCCTGTTTCGCCTGAGGAATATTGAATTTGGCTCCTGTGGACAATGCAACATTCGCGTTGTTCTCTGCCGATTTCAGGAACCCTTCCAACATACTCGGATCATCTTTCATCTGAGCGGACTTCTGCTTCAGCATGTCGATGATTTCGCGAGGGGGCCGGTTCGGGAATGCAGCGCGGATTTCATTAGCAAACAAATACCCGAGGTGACCTGATAACGTCGCAGCATCCTTTTCGTCCTGCGGATCTTGCATTCCAAAGGATGTTCCGATACCTTGAGCCGCCTCTGCGGCCCGTCCCGCTGCGGGACCAATCAGGTAAGGTTTCTTGGCGACGAGTCCCTTGACAATATCGATCATGTCCTTAGTAGTTAATGCGGCCGCCGTCTGCGTTTTGATCTGCTGCGGTGCCTGCCCACCGAGAGCCTGTGCCGTTTTGAGCCCCATCGGTGCGCCCGTATCGGTCGAGGGTCCTCCCGGAAGCGGCTGTCCGTTAAACGTACCGAGATAATTCGCGTTGAATTCCTGCTGCCGTAATTGGAGATTGCCGGTCGCAGCGTCCAGGCGAGCCATCGCGGCCTTGAATGCCGGGGAATTCGGATCGTTCTTGCTCTTCTCGAAATCCTTCTGAGCTTCCCGCAGTTCGGTTCCTGCCTTCTCGTAATCGATTTTGGCCTTCATCTGCGGCGTCAGTTGATCGTAGGGCAGCGGTTCATATGTCGCCTTACCGTCATCACCGAAGCTAACTTTCCACCCCTCCTGCAGCCCTTTGGTGGTGTTGAGCATCTGGGCAATTTCCTTGCGGATATCGGCTCGATTATTAGCTCCCGCCTGTTGCATCGCCGTGGTTCCAAACCGTGCCGCAATCATTGCCGCCGTCTTCCGGTCAGTCATCATCGGCTGTCCCGATGTGCTGTCAAGGATCGGCATTCCCGTGGTCGGGTCAGTCACCGGCACCTGCTGTTCCTGCATCTGCCGATACTGTTCCATGGTCTGCGCATTCTGCGCTGCCGCCTGTGCCCGAATCCGTTCGGTCAACTGCTGGTTCTGCTGCAGCATTTGCTGATTTTTGATCTGCTGCAAAACCTGTGGTGCCTGAAGGGCCGCTCCCGCTCCGGCCGCATTCGCATCTCCGGTTCGTGGTGTTTGTGCCGCTGCCGTCAATCCCTGTCCGAGGGAAAAGACCAAATCGCCCAGAGCATGCGTCAAGTACTCTTTCCGCCGCAGGTCCCGCTCCGCATGGCCCATCTGCTGTAATTGTTGGGTCAGATCCACATGGGGCATTAATGCGGATACATCCTGCTCTTGCGACGTCTGCTGTGACGGTTGTTGGGTTAACGGTAACGGATAACTCTGGCTTTGTAATGCCTGAGCCAATACGGAAGGATCTTGCGGTTGGGACGTGCCGATCATTCCAAAGTTCGGATCTTGGGTTGGATCTTGTGCGCTCATATGTTTAAGGAAGACCTAACGTTTCTGTATTTCCGCCGCCGCCTGACCCTCCCAGCACGGAGCCGAGGATGCTGCTTCCGGCTCCCAACAGCGCCCCGAGGACGCCGGAGTTTGCGCCGGCAATCGACGCGAACGGCCCGGTCAAGGCACTCAACGCCGCCGTTCCACTCGTGCCCAACTGTCCCAATCCTTGAGTTCCGCTGAGGATGTTCTGTAGATTTCCTCCGTAGGCACTGAGGTACGACTGCGGGAGTTGATTCGCCAGACCGTACATGTTATTCACCTGTCCGGTAAACCCTAAGGCCTGATTTCCATACAATCCGCCTAATTCTTGCGCGAGATTTCCGGTCAACTGCGCCCCACCCAACGCGAGTTGATTGTTTGCCTGTAAGGCTTGCTGGAGTGTATTGGTGTACTGTCCACCCAGAGAGCCCATGGTCTGCGCGGCTCCCAACCCGAGTTGATTCGCGACGTCCGCTGCCGACTGTTCCAGTCCGGTAAATCCCTGCGCGGCTCCCAAACCTTGCCCCAACGCTCCCAACTGGCTTTGAAGCTGCGTTCCCGCCGCTCCCAACCCGAGACCGTAATTCTGCTGAAGCGCGGCCTGATTCGCGAGAATCGCCTGTTGCTGTAATTGCGCCTGTTGTTGTTGTTGGGCAATGGACAGGTTTCCGAGATTGTTCACGATCTGCGCGGTACTGCCCGGCCCTCCCGTCCCTGCGGCCCCTTGTTGCAAAAGCTGGGTCATTATCGCCTGTTTTGCGTTGTTGTACTGCTGGGCCGTGGTGTCCATGGCCTGTGTATTCAACGCGGCTTGAGTCGATGGCGCTAAACCCTGCCCGAATAAACCCTGTCCAGCCTGGAGTGTGGAATTCGTTCCCAGAAGCGTCTGTAATGTCGGCTGGGTCAACCCCCCGAAGGCGTTGAGCATGTCTTCCGCTCGTGTGCCGAGTCCCGCCCCCTGGACCGCTCCGGGATTCTGATTCTGGAATCCCGACTGATCCATCAACTGCTGGAGTGGATTCGTGATCCGTCCACCCACCGCATTGAGCATGTCCGTGGCGCTCTGGCTCAATCCCTGATTCACATTTCCTGCCAGCGCCTGTGCAGTCGGTGTCGTCTGTCCCAACAACTGTTGAATCAACTGCTGTTGGGTCTGCGCGGCTCCCGTCGCCTGACTTCCGGCCCATGTTGAGGAGTAAGGAAGATTGCTCAGGACCTGATTCGACATCCCAAGCGTCTGGGAAAGCTGCGGAGCCAATGTTTGTTGACCGTACCCGCCGAGTCCGCTTAACGCGGCAATCAAGGCATTCTGACCATACGAGGTCTGGTTCTGCGACTGTGTAATCAGCGAACGGAGAATGTCCTGTAGGCTGGTTGGCCCTCCATTCGGACCTTGAGTCGCTGAGCCCCAATTGATGACCTGCGGCCCCGGAGGTGTTCCGAAATTGATCCCACCGCCCGATACCGAAGGATTAACGGCCGGACTCGGCAGCGCCCCGTTGGTGTAACCCCCTACGGTAATCCCAGTACTGGCCGGAGTGCCGGACGGATTTGGGGTAGGCGTGACCGTTGGCGTTGGTCCGCCGCTGGGAGTTGTATACGTGGCGTTGGATTGATTGGAAACTCCTTGACTGGAACCCATTCCGGTGGGATCGCCAAACGTTGCACCGGTTTGAGACTGTGCCGCCTGTGCGGCTTGCTGATAGGTCGCGTTCGGATCGTCCGACCAGACGACGCCAGAACCATCAGGAGCCATGACGTAAGGCATTGTTATTCCTTCCCGCCTCGCTTTTTAGTTAGTTGTTTTTCCAACTCCGTCACTTTGGCAGTCAGTTCAGCGTTTTGCTTCATCGCCTCATCTAATTGAGCGGCTTTCTGTTCAATCTGCACAATCAGTCGCCCCATGTTCAACGCGACACGTTCTTCGAAAGTCATCACTAAACTCCCGCCAACATGGCCCAATCGGTGCCAATCTGGTTCTGTATTGCTGCGTCCGTGGCGTCCGTCACGATGCAGCCGCTTGCGAAGTTGTATGTCACATTCGACGCAACGAGGTTCGTTCGATTCACGAGTACCTGTGTCACATTGATGAAATTAATATTGCCCTGCAGGATTTGCTTAGCATAGGCATATCCAGTAGCTCCTGAACCTTGGGCATAGACCGCACCTGCCTGCTGAACCAGAAGTGATTTCACACGCTGCTGAAACTTCGTGTCATTCCCCAGCGCCGATAACTGATCTGCGGTTGCTGCCATTGTCTTTGCTCCTTCTTCGCCTTTACGCTATCCTTCGATAACCATGAGACATCTTCGAGTCATTCTCTGGATATGTCTGCTTTCTGTATCTCTCTGCGCCCAATCTGATTACACCATTGTCAACTTCGATAAGCTTCTGACCGGGACAGATAAGATGATTTACGTCTATCCCCCCGCTGGGAAATCCTGGCTGATCCTTCAGGGCAGCACGTCGCTGGAACAAATACAGCCCGAACTGACGTTTGTGCTGTGGCTCGAAAACGCTCCCTATGCGCCGTACCGCGATCCGATTACTGGAGAAATGCGCGGCTGCGCACGGTGCGTCACCCTTCAGCGGGAGATTGCAGATAAAGTCCTGTTTCGATTCAAAACACCAATCCTTGTTTCCTATCCCAACCGGCTGATGATTGCCTTTACCCCTCCGCACGGAGGGTTGGATGCGCCGCTGATGACCTACACCCGGTTGCAGGTTATTGAGCATGATTTGCCTCCAGTGCTGTAAGCCTTCGATCTATCTCGAACAGAAAACGGAATGTGTCTTCATGGAGAATCAACGAAATATCGTGCCGTTCTCTGATTCCCACATCTCCGTCCGCATCTCCGGTATGGCCGTTAAGAAAGTCAAGTTGCGGAAGATAGTAGTTCTTTCCTGCGAAGTCCGCGATTTCCTGGAGCGTAAATGGCTTGTACTGTAACGCACCTGGATTCCCGATAAACTGCTGAATCTTGCCAGTGGCCCAATGCTCTAGAACGAAGTCTGGGTTCGTATATGCCGTACCAGCAAGGTAGATATTGGACCCAACGTTAATAGTGCCTGAACCTTTATCAGTCGCGCCCGCAGTGTAGATCCCGGACCCAGTACCAATCGTCAGTGCTTTTGCTGCGCTCGTGTAGAAGTTAATCGGGGTATATGAACCCGTTCCAGTGCGGTTAGCTCCGATCGCGCACTCGACGGTGTCCTTACAGGAAATTGAGAAGGCCGCACCATTAGCACTTCCCGACGCCTCATTGGTTAACAC
>Ga0070741_10002888_pt1 | contig 44455 bp, 32 predicted proteins | sample Coa_R1_4_FD_66440 | JGI IMG/M metagenome (GOLD analysis project Ga0070741, IMG submission 66440) | Surface soil microbial communities from Centralia Pennsylvania, which are recovering from an underground coalmine fire - Coalmine... | ecosystem: Environmental > Terrestrial > Soil > Unclassified ... | reverse complement strand
TGCTCTTCTTGCGTCCATTGCGTTTCTCCTTGCGTTGCAGTTCTTCGACGATGCGGTCCAGTTCGTCGAAGCGCGCGACCCAGAGCCGGCGGTATCTTTCGATCCAAGCCGCCTCTTCCTCCAGCCGCCGCGGCCCGAGTTTGCAGGTCCGCACGCGCCCGACCTTCTCGGTGGTGACGAGCCCCGCCTGCTCCAGCACGCCGACATGCTTCTTCATGCCGGTGAGGGTCATGTGGAATCTCGCGGCGAGGTCCGTGATGGAAGCGTCCGCGCGCCCGAGCTGCTCCAGCACGCCGCGGCGGGTGGCGTCCGCGAGCGCGGCGAACGAGGCGTCGAAACGGGGCTGGGAATACTGAACCATGTGGTTCAGTATTAGCACAAGGAATGCCCGGCACGCAAGGAACGGACGGCCGGCGGAGTGAACGTGAAACCCGAGGCGCGGCCGCGGGCGGGGCTTCCCGGTCTAGCCTAGCGACCGCTGAATTTTCCGGGCCTTCTCTGCGCCACCGCCGCCACCCCTTCCCGGTGATCCTCGGTGTCGAACAGCGCGTTCTGCTTGTGGAATTCGAGTCCGGTCTGCAGGCGCACCGCTTCGGCCAGGCCGTCGCGCATCGTTTCCCGGGTCGCGACCACGGCCAGCGGCGCGTTGGCCGCCATCTCCAGCGCCAGATCCCGCGCCGCGGTGCGGACCGCCGCCGGCTCGACCAGGACATCCACGAGCCCCCACTCGAATGCCGCGGCGCCGGTCAGGCGCCGGCCGGTGAGGAGCATCAGGCTGGCGCGCTGCCTGCCGATCAGCGCCGGCAGGGTATGCGTGATGCCGAAGCCGGCGTGCGTGCCCAGCTTGACGAAGTTCGCCGAGAAACGGGCTTCGGGGCAGGCGACCCTGAAGTCGGCGGCCAGCGCCAGCCCCAGGCCGCCGCCGATGGCGGCGCCTTCGATCGCCGCGACGATCGGCTTGCGGACGGCGAACAGCCGCACCGCGTTGGCGTACAGCTTCGCCGTCCCCTCTTGCTCATCGTAGATCCGCGGACTGCTGAAATCCGCGCCGGCGCAGAACGACTTTCCCTCCGCGCACAGCAGCGTGGCCCTGCAATCCGGGTCCGCGTCGAGGCGCTCCAGCGCGGTGGCGAGGTCGGCGACGAGCGTCGCGTCGAAAAAGTTGTGAGGCGGGCGGCGCATCTCCACCTGGGCCACGAAATCCAACAGGGTCACCCGGACGTCGCCGAGATCGAAATCGCTCATGGTTCCTGTTCCGGCGGTGGACGGTCCATCGGCGGCTCCGCTCAGGCCAGCGGCGGCGGCGTGGCCGGGCCCGGCTGCGGCTGCAGCGGCGCCGGCTGGCGCCACAGCCCGCCGGCGTTGAACTGGCTCCAGCCCCAGCGCAGCCAGCGCAACAGGGCGTTGGCCAGCCACAGCGCCCACAGCAGCATCAGCAGGCGGTACAGCCACAGCGGCGCCGACCAGACCCGCGCCTGGGGCAGGGCCTGGCCGAAGCGGTCCTGGTACCAGTGCAGGCTGTGCGACCAGGAGCCGTTGCCGGCGATCTGCATGTCCGGCTGGCCGAGCAGGCCGGCGGCCACGGCCTGGAACAGCAGGCCCAGGCTGAGCAGGGTCAGCAGCACCAGCGCGCCCTGCAGCAGCTTGAAGCGCCCGGCGCTGAGCGCCTCGCCGCGGCGGCCGCGCCAGGTCAGCGCGGCGAACCAGCCGACCACCACCGCTGCGGCCCATACCGGAATCTGCGACAGGCCGACGAACAGCAGCGCCCACTGCACGGTGCCGAGCGGCGCCAGGCCCGAGCGGCCGAGCACGGCGGCGACGCCGAGCAGCACCGCCAGCACGCCCCAGAACAGGACCGCCGGACCCATGCGCGGGCCGCCCGTGGCGAGGATCCAGCGGTCCTGCGGCAGCTCCAGGTCGATGCGCGCGTTGACGCCGGGCATGCCCAGCTCCAGCGCCGGCGTGCGCAGGTTCCAGCTGATGCCTTCGCCGCTGCGCAGACCGAGCTGCACCTGCTGCGCGCCGGGTTTCAGGCCGAGGATGAGGCGGCCGTTGTCGATGTGCGCCGGCTGTGCCTCGCCGTCGAGCACCAGGAGGCTGACGGTCGAGCCGGCCGGCAGCGGCAGCGCGTACTGACCGCCCTGGCTGGAGCGCAGGCGCAGTTCCAGCGTCTCCTCGCTGGCGTGCTGGCCCGGCGTCACCACCAGGCTCGCGCCGTCGAGGGTCAGGGTCTGGCCCGGCAGGCCCTGCGGCCGGCTCAGCTTCAGCTCCAGCGACTCTCCCGGCCAGGGCTGGTAGCTCGGCAGGCGCCAGCCGTTCTCCTGCTGGCTGACCGGGGCCAGGCCGCCGGCCTCGGCATGCCAGATCGGCGCGATGTCCAGGCGCCAGACTTCGAACAGGTCGTCGCGCTGCGCCGCGTGCAGGCTCAGGCTCGCCGCGTTGGCCAGGCGCGAGGTCCACTGCGCCTGGGCCTGGCCCGGCGCCAGGCTCAGCTGCACGGCGCCGTCGTGCACCCGCACGCCGGCGCTGGTCACCGCCTCGCCGGCGAGCAGCGGGATCTCGGTGTTGACCGGGGTGTAGGGCACGCCCAGCCGCTCCACCGTGGTCTCCACCTGCCAGTCCAGGCCCAGGCGCAGGGTGCGGGTCACCTGCAGCAGCGGCGGCAGCGCCTGGCCGGCGCCATTGCCCGCGGTGGCGCCGCTGTCGGCGCTCTGCCGCAGCAGCTGCAGCGTGTCGGCGGCCTGGCCGTCGTCGTCGACGCCGCTGAGCAGCCAGCCGTGCAGCTGCGCGGAGACGCGGCGCGGCTTCAGCGGCAACGGCAGCTGCAGCTGGCCGAGCCCGGCGACGCTGCCGGACAGCAGCAGCTCGTGGTGCCCGGGGCCGAGCCGCGCCCACAGGCCGCCGTTGCCGCCGCGGCGCAGCGGCACTTCGCCGCCGTCGACCAGCACACGCTGCGGCTGCCACACGCCGCCCTGCTCGCCGCCGGCCAGCGCCGGCACCGGCAGGGGCACGGCGACCGGCGCCAGCGCGTCGACCGTCAGGCGCAGGTTCAGCACCTGGTCCGCGTCCAGGCCCAGCCACAGGCGCGGCGACTCGGCGCAGTCCGGCGCGCAGTCCGGCGCCGCCAGCAGGCGCGCGCGCAGCTCGTCGAGCAGGGCCGGTATCGGCGATGGCGGCGCGGCATCGGCCGGCGGCGCGTCGGCCCGTGCCGGCCACGGCAGGCTGCCGAGCAACACCAGCAGCAGCGCCGCGGCGGCGGCGCCGGTCGGGCCCGGCGGCAGCGGCGGCCGGCGCAGCTCGACGCAGCGGCCCAGCATCGCCGCCACCAGCAGGATCGACAGCACCTCCAGCAGCCGCGTCAGGAACGGCGGCAGCAGCCACAAGCGGAAGCTTTGCTCCGCCGCGATCGGGCCAGACCAGCTCAAGGTGGCGGCGCGCCAGCTCCAGTCGGGCAGGCCGGGGCCGGTGGGAGTGAGCGCGCTGGGGTCGATGCGCTGCATCGAGCTGGAGCGCGCGGAATAGTCCGCGGTCTTGCCGGCGGCCTTCCTGCGCGCAGCCATGGCGGCCTGCTGTGGCGGCCCCGGCGCCATCGTCACGTTCGCCAGGGGCGATTCGGCAGTGGTGGCCGGGCCATTGGTGGCGGCTTCGGCTACGTCTTTTTCCTGTTCCGGCCCGGGCGGGGCCTCGGCGAGCGGCGCGGTCTGCGCCAGCCGCGCCTGCGGCACGATGCCGAGCGGATTCAGCGGCGCCGCGTCCTGCTCCAGCTGCGGGTGCAGCGCGTTGCGCGCCTGCTGCAGGGCGAACGGGATGGCCAGCAGCACCACCAGCACCGCGGCGAGCGCGCGGTAGCGTCCCAGCCACAGCGCCAGGCGGCCGCCGCGCAGCGACTCCGGCAGGGCGCGCAGCAGCGCCGCGGCGGCGAGCAGGTTGAGCCAGGACCAGCGCGGGGCCGCCGGCTCCTGCCAGCTCAGCGCCAGCGTCAGCAGCATCAGCGCGGCCCAGCGCGGACCGAACAGGCGCAGCGCGGCGCTGGCCGCGACCAGCACCGCGAACAGGTCGAGCAGGCTCCAGCGGCTGACCCAGGTCTGCGGCACGTTGTCGACGCCGGAGGTGGCGAGCAGGCGCCAGCCCGGCGGCAGGTTGAGCTCGGCGCTGACCTGCTGGAACTCGTGGTCCCAACCGGTGACCGGCAGGTGCGACAAGCGCTGGTCGACGCGGCTGGCGGCGACCAGGTCGACCGCGCCGTGGCGCACTTCCACGCCCTGGTCGTCGGCGCCGAGGCGGGTGATCGGCTGCGGCGCGCCGTCGAGGCTGGCGCTGCCCAGGTGCAGGGGCGCCGCGACGCCGAGCCGCCAGCGGTCGTTGAGCTGGCCGCCGATGCGGTCCTCGACGGTGTAGCCGCCGCCGTCGAAGTCCAGCCACAGCCGGCGCTGCAGCGACAGCTGGCCGGGCTGCGGATGCGGGTCGCCGCGCTGCTTCTCGTCGAAGCGCAGCGCCTCGCCGGCCTTCATGGCGTAGGCGGGATAGGCGCGCCAGGGCGGCGGCACCTGGGTCTGCTGCGGGTCCACCGGCGTGCCGCCGCCGACCTCGACGATGCGCAAGCCGTTGTGCGCGGCGAAGGACCAGACTTCCTCCGCCGGCCAGGGCCCGGCCAGCTTCGGCAGCGCCAGCTCCTGCACCGGCGCCGGCGCGCGCGCCGTGACCTCGATGCTCCATACCCCGGGGCGCAGCTGCAGGTGCAGCACGCCCTGCTCGTCGAGCCGCGCCGGCAGCGGCGAGTCGATGCTCAGCGGCTGCATCCCGGCCGGCAGCACCGGGCCGAGCTGCGCTTCGCGCACCGCGCCGGCGGCTTCCACCTGCAGGTGGGTGATCACGCGCAGCGGGATGTCGTCGTCCACCAGGCGGTAGACCTGCAGGTTCAGGCTGTCGCCGGCGGCGGCCTGCTGCGCGCCGCGGCCGAGCCAGAGGCCGTTGGCGTCACGCGCCGGGTGCGCGCGCTCGGCGCCGTTCACGCGCAGCGAGGCCAGCCCCAGGCTCGCCGGCAGCGGCAGCGCCTCAGGCAGGTGTGCCCACTCGAACCGGCCGCTGACCGTGTAGTTGCCGGCGGGCAGGTACAGCGCCGGGTGGCCGTTGTGCAGGCTCACCGGGGCGGGGCGGCTGTCGACGCGCACCTCCTGCGGCCACTGTTCCTCGCCGCCGGGCAGCGCCACCCAGCCGGCGGCGTCGAGCCGCAGCTGCAGCCCGAACGCGCCGCCGCCGTTGCCCAGGTCCAGGCTCAGGCTCGACGGCCAGTCGCAGGCGCGGCCATCGTCGCCGCCGAGCGCGCAGCCGCGCGGGTCGCGGTCGTGCAGCACCCAGCCGATCCAGGGCTTGAGCGGAGCGGGCACTTCCGCTTCCGTCATCGGCGCGGCCGCGGCGGAACCGGCGATCCAGAGGATGCCGGCGGCAAGGCTGCGAAAGACGGGTCGCGTACGCATTCTTCTTCTCCAGTCCTCCGGACAGCAACGGTGCAGCGTGCAGCCCGCTCCCGCAGGCGCGACGCGCCAGGGAAACTAGGTTCCGAGCGCGTGGCTCAGGTCGGCCTTGAGATCCGCCAGGTCCTCGATGCCGACCGAGAGGCGGCACAGGGTGTCGGAGATGCCGAGCTGCGCGCGCGCGGCGGCCGGCACGCTGGCATGGGTCATGATCGCGGGGTGCTCGATCAGGCTCTCGACGCCGCCGAGCGACTCCGCCAGCGCGAACAGCTCGCAGCGCTCGAGGAAGCGGCGTGAGTCCTCCAGGCCGCCCTTGAGCTCGATCGAGATCATGCCGCCGAAGCCGCCCTTCATCTGCCTGGCCGCGAGCGCGTGCTGCGGGTGCGACTTCAGGCCCGGGTAGTGCACCCTGGCCACCTTGGGGTGCTGCTCCAGCCAGGCGGCCAGCGCCAGCGCGTTCTCGCAGTGGCGCTGCATGCGCACCGCCAGCGTCTTGAGGCCGCGCAGGACGAGAAAGGCGTCGAACGGCCCGGCCACCGCGCCGACGGCGTTCTGCAGGAACGTCAGCTTTTCCGCCAGCGCCGCATCCTCGCCGACCACCAGCACGCCGTTGACCACGTCGGAGTGGCCGTTGAGGTACTTGGTGGCCGAGTGCATCACCAGGCCGAAGCCGTGCTCCAGCGGGCGCTGCACGTAGGGGCTGGCGAAGGTGTTGTCGGCGGCGGCGAGCACGCCGTGCTTTTTCGCGATCGCCGCGATGGCCGACAGGTCGACCAGCTTGAGCATCGGATTGGTCGGCGTCTCGACCCAGATCAGGCGCGTCTGCGGCGTGATCGCGGCCTCGACGTTGTTCGGCTCGCGCATGTCGACGTAGCTGAACTTCAGGCCCGCCGACTTTTCGCGCACCCGCGCGAACAGGCGGTAGGTGCCGCCGTACATGTCGTCGCTGGCGATGACGTGCGCGCCCGGCTCGAGGGTGTCGAGCAGGGTGGCGGTGGCGGCCAGGCCCGAGGCGAAGGCGTAGCCCTGGCGGCCGCTTTCCAGGTCGGCGACGCAGCGCTCGTAGGCGAAGCGGGTCGGGTTCTGGCTGCGGGAGTACTCATAGCCCTTGTGCACGCCGGGGCTGCTCTGCACGTAGGTGGAGGTGGCGTAGATCGGCTGCATCACCGCGCCGGTGCTCGGGTCCGGCGACTGGCCGGCGTGGATGGCGCGGGTGGCGAAATGCGGGGGGGTCTTGGTGGACATGTCGGGAGCCTTGATGCGGGTATGAACGGATGCGGGCGCGGAATGGGGTTAAGGCCCGTTCGCCCGGGCGCGCCGCGCCTCGCGGCGGCCCTCGGTGCACCCGCGGCGCGGGCGCCCGGGGCGAACGGGTGGGGTCTAGGGCCTGTTCATGCTATTTCGATCGCTGGGGCAACCCTCCGGGAAGGGGGCCGTTTTCGCGCATCGCCACGTTGCTCCCTCCTTGAGTACATCCAGTACACCGCGTCGGTCGCGCCTTGCACTGCGCCAAAACAGACCCCTTCGCGGCGATCGATATGGCGTGAACAGGCCCTAGCTGATCTGCTGCCGCAGGTAATTGAGCAAATCGATCTTGGTGATCAGGCCGACGAAGCGCTCGCCGTCCGCCACCACCGCGACGTGGTCGCGCTGGAAGATCGGCAGCAGGTCGGAGACGCTCGCGTCGGGCGCGATGGTCTCGACCTTGTCCACCATGGCGGTGCTCACCGGGTCCTTGAAGCGCGCCGGGTTGCTGTGCACGTGCAGCAGCAGGTCCGACTCGTCGAGGATGCCGATCACCTTCTCGCCCTGCATCACCGGGATCTGCGACACGTCGAACAGCTTCATGCGGCGGTAGGCCAGCAGCAGGTTGTCGGCCGGCGCCAGGGTCACCGCGCCGCCTTCCTGGTAGCGGCGCACGATCAGGTCGAGCAGGTTGCCCTGCCTGGGCCGGTCGAGCAGGCCCTGCTCGAACATCCAGTAGTCGTTGTACATCTTGGTGAGGTACTTGTTGCCGCTGTCGCAGACGAAGGTGACGACCCGCTTCGGCGATGTCTGCTCGCGGCAGTAGCGCAGCGCCGCCGCCACCAGGGTGCCGGTGGAGGAGCCGCCGAGGATGCCCTCCTTGCGCAGCAGCTCGCGTGCGGTGAAGAAGCTCTCGGCGTCGCTGATCTCGTAGGCCTGCTTCACCCGGCCGAGGTCGCAGTTGGGCGGAATGAAGTCCTCGCCGATGCCCTCGATCAGCCAGCTGCCGGCCTGCTTCTGCGGCTTGCCGGTGTTGACCACGTCGACCAGGATCGAGCCCTTGGGGTCGGCCAGCACCATCTCCACGTGCGGCGCGACGCGCGCGAAATAGCGCGACAGCCCGGTGAGCGTGCCGCCGGAGCCGACGCCCGCCACCACCGCGTCGAGCATGTGATCGCACTGCGCCCAGATTTCCGGGCCGGTGGTCGCTTCGTGCGCCAACGGGTTGGCCGGGTTGGCGAACTGGTTGACGTAGAAGCTGCCGGGAATTTCCCTGGCCAGGCGCTCGGCGATGTCCTGGTAATAGTCGGGATGGCCCTTGCCGACGTCGGAGCGGGTCAGGTGGATCTGCGCGCCGAGTGCGCGCAGGTGCAGCACCTTCTCCTGCGCCATCTTGTCCGGGATCACCAGGATCAGGCGGTAGCCCTTCTGCGCCGCCACCAGGGCCAGGCCCAGGCCGGTGTTGCCGGCGGTGGCCTCGATCAGGGTGCCGCCCGGCTTGATCTTCCCATCGCGCTCCGCCGCCTCGACCATCGACAGGCCGATGCGGTCCTTGATCGAGCCGGTGGGATTCTGGTTTTCCAGCTTGACGAACAGCCGGCACAGGCCGGTGTCCAGGTTCTTCAGTTCCACCAGCGGCGTATTGCCGATGGTGTTCAGTACGGAGCCGTCTCGTGGCATGTGCGCTCTCTCGCTTATTGGGTCGTCCGGCCAGGAATGGCCGGTGGCTTGGACTGGGACGTCCACTATGGAACCAGCCTAGCACGACCCCCGGGCGCCCCTGCTAACCTACGCCATATGAGCGCAAATCCCACCAATCTGATCTGGATCGACCTCGAAATGACCGGCCTGGTGCCGGAGCGGCACCGCATCATCGAGATCGCCACCGTCGTCACCGACTCCAGCCTCAACATCCTTGCCGAAGGCCCGGTGATCGCAGTGCATCAATCGGAAGCCGAGCTGGCCGCCATGGACGAGTGGAACACCACCCAGCACGGCCGCTCCGGCCTGAGCCAGCGGGTGCGCGACAGCGGCGTCGGGGACGCCGAGGCCGAGCGCCTGACCCTGGAATTCCTGCGCCAATGGGTGCCGGCCGGCCGGTCGCCGATGTGCGGCAACTCGATCTGCCAGGACCGCCGCTTCCTGGCGCGCTGGATGCCGGAGCTGGAGAAGCACTTCCACTACCGCAACCTCGACGTCAGCACGCTCAAGGAGCTGTGCCAGCGCTGGGCTCCGGCCACCGCCAGGGGTTTTGCCAAGGACTCGCGCCACCTGGCGCTGGACGACGTCAAGGATTCGATCGCGGAGCTGCGGTACTACCGCGACCAGTTCCTGCGGCTGCCGGCTTGACCTGAACGGAGGCGGCAGCGCTGCGGCGGACACACTGGGCGTGGGCCTGGCGGCCCCGCCATGTAGTGCCGGAGGGCTGCCCGGCGGGCCCGGCCTCGCTCAGCGCGAGGGGTAGAAGCGCCCGGCGTTGGCGGCTTCGGCGCGGGCCTTGGCGTCCAGGTCCATCAGGCTCAGGTCCGGCGCCTCGGCCACGCTGCGGCGCTCCGACAGGCGGATGCGCAGACCCAGGTCGGTGCGCGAGTCGGCGTTGCGCAGCGCTTCCTCGAGCGTGATGCGCCCCGCCTGGTGGAGCTCGTACAGCGACTGGTCGAAGCAATACATCCCGCTGGGATTGCCCTTGACCATGGCTTCCTTGAGCTCGTTGATGCGGCCTTCGCGGATCAGGTCGGCGACGTGCACCGATGACAGCAGCACCTCGGTCGCCAGCGAGGCGCGGCCGCCGTCGACCGACGGCAGCAGCCGCTGCGAAATCACCGCCTTGAGGTTCATCGACAGGTCGAGCAGCACCTGCTTGCGCGACGACTCCGGAAAGAAGCCGGCGATGCGCTCCACCGCCTGATCCGCAGTGTTGGCGTGCAGCGTCGACAGGCACAGGTGCCCGGTGTCGGAGTAGCTCAGCGCATGGCGTGCGGTCTCGTGATCGCGGATTTCGCCGATCATGATCACGTCCGGCGCTTCGCGCATGGCATTGCGCAGGGCGTCGGCGAAACTGCGCGTATCCACCGCCACCTCGCGCTGGTCGACCAGCGAGCGGTTGTGGCGGAACAGGAACTCGATCGGATCCTCGATGGTGAGGATGTGGCCATCGGCGTTGGCGGCGCGGTGGTTGATCATCGCCGCCAGCGAGGTGCTCTTGCCCGAGCCGGCGGCGCCGACGAACAGCACCAGGCCGCGCTTGAGCATGGCCAGGCCGGCGCACAGCTCCGGCAGGCCGAGTTCCTTGAAGCTGTTCACCTCCGACTTGACCTGGCGGATCACCAGGCCCATTTCGCCGCGCTGCTGGAACACGTTGATGCGGAAGCGCCCGGCCTGGCCGAAAGAGTAGGACAGGTTGGCTTCCATGGTTTCGTCGAAGGTCGCCTTTTGCCGTTCGCTCATGAGCGGGAAGACCAGCTCGCGCACCTCGCCCCGCTGCAGCACCGGGGCGCTGACCGCGCTGGTGGCGCCGTCGATCTTGATCCGCGGCGTGGCGCCGCAGGTCAGGAACAGGTCGGAGGCACCGCGGTCGATCATCAGTTTCAGGTATGTTTGCAGGTCGGGCATGGCAGCGTCCGGTGGACGAGTGGCGGCGCCACGGCAGGCGTCGCCAGCAGTGTAGGTGGAAGGTGCCCGGACGCCCGCGGGAAAAAGGTCCTATTCGCCCGGCGGGGCGACGGCCGGTAGCAAATCAGACCGTCAGCGCCACTTCCACCCGGCCGCCGCCCCACTCCGAGCGCCCCAGCACGATGCTGCCGTCGTAGGCGGTCACCATCTCGGCCACCGCGCCCAGGCCGATGCCCTGGCCCGGGGTGTGGCTGTCGGCGCGCATGCCGCGCTGCAGCAGCTTCTCGGCGTCGGGCGGAAAGCCGGGGCCGTCGTCCTCGACGCACAGCTGCAGCTTGCGCTCGACGTAGCGCGCGCTGACGCGGATGCGGCGGTGGCACCACTTGCCGGCGTTGTCCATCAGGTTGCCGAGCAGCTCGTAGAGGTCGCCCTCGTCGGCGCGGGCGCGCAGGTTGTCGTGCACGTCGATGGTGAAGTCGGGATGCTTGTCGGCGTAGACCTTGACCAGGGCGCTGGCGATCTTGTCGGCCAGCGGCCGCAGCCGCACCGGCTCGGCGAAGACGCGGCGCCCGGCGGTGGCGGCCTTGCGCAGCTGGTGGTCGGTGATCTCCTGGATCCGCGCCACCGGTTCGCGCAGGCGCTCGCGCAGCGCCGGATCGCCGTTGCGGTCGTCGACCATGTTGCGCAGCACCGCCAGCGGCGTCTTCAGGCTGTGGGCCAGGTCGTCGAGCGCGTTGCGGTAGCGCGACTGCTGGTTGCGCTCGGCCTGGATCATGGTGTTGAGGCCGGCGGCCAGCGGCGTCAGCTCGTCCGGATACTCCGCTTCGATCTTGGCCTGCTCGCCGTTCTCGATGCGGCGCATCTCGCGGGTCAGCCGCCGCAGCGGCGACAGGCCCCAGCGCAGCACCGCCAGCTGCAACAGCAGCAGGGCGCTGGCGGCGATGCCCAGGCCGAGCCACAGGGTGCGGCGGAACACGCCGAGCTGGGTGCGATAGGGCGTCTTGTCTTCCAGCACGCAGATGGTGTACCGCCGCGGCTTGAGCGGCGCGCGGCCGGGCGCGTCCGCCGCCCAGCGCACGCCGTAGCTCAGCGCGAACTGGTTGTCGAACTCGTTGAACTCGCTGCTGCCGATCGCCGGCGCGCCCAGCTCCGGCAGCGGGTCCTCGAGGTTGCTGGAGCGCCACACCACGCGGCCCTTGGCGTCGAAGATGATCGCCGACAGGCCCGACTGCACCCGCGCCAGGCGCGGATCGGGCAGGGCGTTGGCGGGGATGGTCAGCACCTCGTTCTCGCCGGCGTCGGCGGCGCCGAGCAGGGCGTAAACCAGGGCCTGCATCTTGTCCCGCTGCACCTGCTGCGCGCTGCTGCGGAAGGCCTGTTCCAGCGCGGCGCCGGCCAGCAGCATGAACACCACCAGCACCAGGGTGGCGGCCAGCAGCAGGCGGGCGCGGAGGGACCTCATCGGTTGTCGGTTGCCGGTAGCAGTGGTGGGTGGTCGATTACCCGTGGTCAGCAGCGGCAGGAGCCTGGCGCCACGCCGTTATTATGCCGGTCCCTCAACTGAGGACCGGGAACTGACAACCGACAACCGCGAAACTGGCTACTGACTGCGTGGCAGGTCCCAGCGGTAGCCGCTGCCGCGCAGCGTGGTGATCGGGTTGAGTGAGCCCTCCGGGTCAAGCTTGGTGCGCAGGCGCCGCACGAACACTTCGATGACATTGCTGTCGCGCTCGTCGTCCTCGTTGTAGAGGTGTTCGGTGAGGGTACTCTTGGAGACCACCTCGCCGGCGTGCATCACCAGGTATTCGAGCACGCGGTATTCGTAGGCGGTCAGCTCCACCGGCTTGCCGGAAAGGCTGACGTTCCTGGCGGTGGTGTCGAGGGTGATCGGCCCGCACTCCAGCAGCGACTGGGTCCAGCCGCCGCTGCGCCGCACCAGGGCGCGGGCGCGGGCCAGCAGCTCCTCGCGGTGGAACGGCTTGACCAGGTAGTCGTCGGCGCCGGCTTCCAGGCCCTCGACCTTGCTCTGCCAGCCGTCGCGGGCGGTGAGGATCAGGATCGGGAACTTGCGCCCGGCCTTGCGCACCGCCTTGATGATGGCCAGGCCGGGGGTCTTGGGCAGGCCGAGGTCGACCACGGCGAGGTCGATGGGGTACTCGAGCGCCATGTACTGACCCTCGTCGCCGTCGCCGGCGGCATCGACCGCGTAGCCTTCCTCGGCGAGGTATTCGCTGACCTGCTGCCGCAGCTGCGGATCGTCTTCGATGACCAGTGCACGCATGGTGTGATGTCTTGGTGTCGGTTGGGGGGAGGAGCGGGGCTACTGCCCCGGCACGTAAACGGAGCGCACTTCGCCATCCTTGAGCACGCGCACGCGGTAGCCGCTGTCCGACGGGTCCACCGCCAGCACGCGGCCGCCGCCGTTGAGCTGCTGCGCCCGCTGCGCCGCCTGGCCGCTGGACATGCGGTTCTGCGGCGCCCAGTTCTGCGGGCGCATCGGCTGGGGGGCGTACATCTGCCGCGGCGGTTCCGGCGGGCGCGGCGGCGGACGCTGCTGCTCGCGATGTCCCCAGCCGCCCGCCAGCGCCGGCTGCAGGGCCAGCGCCAGGAGCAGAGCCAGGGTCGCGAGGGGCTTGCGCATGTCCTTTACTTTAGGCGGTTGCGCGCCGGATCAATAGCCCGCCGGGGCGACGTTGACCCGCACCAGCAGCTGCTGGCCCGGATCGTAGGGCAGGTGGGTGCGGTAGACCTGGCCGCCGTAGCGGTAGGTCACGTCATAGCCGGCCAGCTGCTGCTGGACCTGGTAATCGTTGACCGTGGCGCACTGGCGCTGGTAACCGACGCGCTGGGCGCCGTAATTGGCGTTGGCGATGTTGTTGCCGATGCCGGCGCCGACCACCGCGCCGATGCCGGTGGCCCAGGCCTTGCCCGAGCCGCCGCCGATGCTGTGGCCGAGCAGGCCGCCGGCCAGGCCGCCGATCAGGGTGCCGCCCAGCGAGGGACGGTAGTCGTTGTAGACCACCTGCTGGTCATAGCACTGCTGGCGCGGGATGGCGACGTTGACCTGCTGGTACACCGGGGTGCTGTTCAGCACCTCGGCGTAAGCCTCGCCCGGGGGCGGGCCGTAGTAGCCGCCGCCGTAGTAGGGATCGGCCAGCGCCGCCGTGCTCACGCCCAGCGCAGCCGCCGCGACGAGAAACCTGCCCAGACCCTGCTTGTTCATGCGCCTCTCCGGTCCACGGGCGGCCGTTGCGCCCGTTTCCCCGACCAATCTACGCCGGGAAGCTGAATTGGGGCTGAACTATGGCGCCCTGGCTGGGCTACTTTACCCTTTTGATTTCCTGGGGTTGCAGCGCGCAGCCATGCCGCTGGCGCCTTGCCGCCGTGCGGCCGCCGGGTTTACTTGCCGGCGGTGGCGAACTTCTGCAGCTGCTGCGGCGTGAAGTAGGACGGGGACTGCTCCCAGTCGTACTCGATCTGCTGCGGCTCCTCGTTGAACAGGTTGACCGCGACGTAGCGGCGCGACTGCAGGTCGTAGTGCACCTGCACCCCGTTCACCACCACCGGCACGTTGGCGAAGGTGATGGCATGGGCCTCGGCGAAGCGCCAGAACTGGTCGCGGTTGTCGTAGATGTCCTCGCCCAGCACCAGCCAGGAGTCCTCGTCGAGATAGAACACGCGCTTCTTGTAGATGTGGCTGAAGCCGGGCTTGAGGTCGGCTTCCATCACCCACACCCGGTGCAGCTCGTAGCGCGCCAGGTCCTGGTTGATGTGGCCGCCCTTGATGATGTCCCGGTACTTGAGCTTGTCGCTGTAGAGCAGATAGTCGTTGTAGGGGACGATCATCTCCTTCTTGCCGAGCAGCTTGACGGTGTAGCGGTCGAAGGGGCCATTGAACATGTCGAGCTGGTCGTGGGTCATCAGGCCGTCGAACAGCGGGTTGTCGTAGCCGACCTCGCCGATGCGCCGCACCCGGCCCAGGGCGGGGTTGAACTCCCACACGCCGGTCTGCTCCTTGATGCGGTCGATCGGCACGTGCAGCAGGTCGGCAGTGCCGGCCTTGTTGGGCGGCGCCAGGGTCTTGACCATGGCATAGAGGTTCTGGTTCTTCAGCGTCTCCAGCGTGGTCTTGGGGTTGTTGTAGATGAAGGTGATCTCGCCGTAGGCCCGCTCCAGCACGTAGGAGCCGTCGGGCTGGGTCTCGGCGGCGTTGATGTAGCCGCGGTAGCCCTTGGTGTTGTAGCGCATGATGTGGTTCCACATCAGCTCGGTGCCGTTCTTCGGGATGGGGAAAGGGTAGCCGTGCGCGGTGCAGCAGAAGCCGTAGCCGTTGTCGGTCAGCTCGACCGTGGTGGCGTTCTTCCGGGTCGCGTCGTAGAACCACTGCGGGTACGACGCGCTGCGGTGCGCCGGGTACACGTTCATCTTGTAGTCGGGGAAGGTCTGGAACAGGGCCTTGTAGCCCTCCGCCAGCTGCCCGGCGTACTGCTTGTAGTTCTGCGGGGTGATGGTGTAGAGCGGCTTGTCCGAGGCGTAGGGATTGTCGCCGCGCTTCATCTCCTTCTGCGGCAGGCCGCCGTCCCAGGCCGGGATGGTGCCGGCGGCGTTGCCGGCCTTTTCGGCGCCGATCGGCGTCAGGCTGGCGCCGAGCTGCGCGGCCTCGTCGGCGCCGACCTTGGCCTGCGCCGCCGGGGAGAGCAGCAGTGTCGCCAGCAGTAGCGCGGAAGGCAGTTTCATCGCGTTGTCCTCGACCGGTTGTCGGTTATCGGTTGCCAGTTCCTGGTAAAGCCGCTGCCGCAGTGTACTGACAACCGACAACCAGGAACCGGCAGGCAGTCATTTGACCAGCAATCCGGCCTTGGATTGCAGCGGACTGACCAGGTGGCACAGCCAGCCGAGTGCCGGCATCATCAGGATGGCGCCGAACAGGTTGGTGGTGAACATGAACAGCAGCAGCAGGCCCATGTCGGCCTGGAATTGCAGGCCCGAGAACAGCCAGGTGCCGACGCTGACGATCAGCGCCAGCGAGGTGAAGGTGGTGGCCTTGCCGGCGGCGCGCAGGGCGTGGCGGAAGGCCTCGCGGATGCTGTCGCCCCGCTGCAGGTAGCGGGTCAGGGCGCCCCACAGGTAGATGCCGTCGTCGACGCCGATGCCGACGCCGAACGCCGCCACCGGCAGCGTCGCGCTCTTCATGCCGATGCCCATCAGCGCCATGAAGCCGTAAGTCAGGAGCGAGCAGGTGACCAGCGGCGTGATGATGCACACCACGCTGGCCCAGGAGCGGAAGGAGATCCACACGAACACCAGCAGGGTCAGGTGCACCCACAGGATCACCACGATCTCGCGCGACTCGATCTCCTCGTTGGTCGCCGCCATCACGCCGACATTGCCCGAGGCGAGGGCGAAGTTGACGCCGTTGCTGAGGTTGTCGAGGTTGAAGCGCTTGGCCGCGTCGACGATGGTGGAGATGGTGCCGGCGCGATGGTCGGTGGTGAAGACCAGCACCGGCATGGCTGAGCAGTCGGCGTTCTGCAGGCCGGTGCCGGAGGGGATGCGCCCGGTCAGCTGCGACAGCGCCGCCTGGTTGTGCGGCAGCACCTCCCACTTCGGCGAGCCCTCGTTCCACAGGCTGCGCGCCTGCCGCGCCAGCACCGGCAGCGACATCGCCGAGCGCACGCCCTCGGTGTTCTGCATGCGCCAGGTGAAGCGGTCGACGGCGTCGATCACCTTGCCGTCGAGGCAGCCGTAGGGCCGGCTTTCCGCGATCACCTTGAGGATGTCGACGCCGATGGCGAAGTTCTTCGCGATCGCCACCGAGTCCCGGTTGTAGCGGCTGTCGGGCCTGAGCTCGGGCACCCCGGCCTGGGTGTCGCCGACGATCAGCCGCGGGTACATCCAGAAGGCCCAGGCCAGCGCCGCGGCGACCACCGCCAAGGTCGCCATCGCCGGGCGCGGTTCGGTCATGCCGGCGATGCGCTGCCACAGCCGCTCGCTCATCCGGTCGCGCAGGTCGACGCGGCGCCGGAAGCGGTCGGCGTCGGGCACCCGCACCCAGGTCAGCACGATCGGCAGCATCATCTTGTTGGTGACGATCACCGCCGCCATGCCCAGCGCGGCGTTGATCGCCATCTCGCGCACGATGTCGATGTGGATGAAGGCGAGGGTGGCGAAGCCGATGACGTTGGTGACGATCGCCACCGTGCCGGGCAGGAACAGGCGGCGGAAGGTTTCGACCGAGGCGTCGTAGGCGCTCCTGCCCTGCTCGGACACCTCGTGGCCCCAGGTGTTGATGTACTGCACGCCGTGCGACACGCCGATCGACAGGATCAGGAACGGCACCAGGATGGCGAACGGGTCCAGGCCGTAGCCGACCAGCTGCAACAGGCCCAGCTCCCACACCACCGCCGTCACCGCCGCCGACAGCGGCAGCAGCGACAGGCGGAACGAGCCGCAGAACATCCACAGCAACGCCACGATCAGGGCCATGGCGATGAAGAAGAAGCCGATCACCTCGATGCTGGCGTCGGTGACGTCGCCGATCACCTTGGCGAAGCCGATGATGCGCACCTGGAAGTCCGGCGCGTAGTCCGGGTTCGGGGCCTGGCTCACCGTGACGTCGCGGCCGGAGACCAAGATGGCCTTGCCGTCGTCGTCGCGCTGCGCCGCCTCGAAGGTCTGCAGCGGCAGCTTCCAGCCGTAGTCGACGTAGCCGGTCCAGACCAGGTCGCCGGCCTTGTAGGGCGGCCGTTCGGCCTTGAGCCGGTACTGGTACTCCACCGGGCTCTGGATGCGCTCGCGCAGCTGGTCCTCGAGCTGGCCGGCGAGGCGGTCGTAGTCGAGGCGCTCGCCGGTGACCGGATGCCGCTCGAGCAGCGAGGCCACGATCATCGCGCCGCGCTGGTCGAGCGAGACGAAGCGGCCGATCACCCCCTGGGCCTTGCCGACATGGCTGCGCACCTTGTCGATCATCTCCGGTGTCGGCGAATAATTGGCCGGGATCACCGTGCCGAGATTGATGCCGTCCTCGACGATCTCCAGGTAGGTCAGGTCCGGCGTGAACAGCGAGGTGACGTGGGCGCGGTCGACGCCGGGCAGGAAGAAGGTGGCGTCGGTGAGCTTCTTCAGCCGGTCGAGGAATTCGGCGTCGTAGATGTCCTTGCCGTCGTTGCGCATCAGCGCGACCGAGATCAGGTTGGCGCCGCCGAAGGCCTGCTCGTACTTCTTGAACACCTTCATGTACGGATGGTCGAGCGGGATCTGCTTCTCGAAGCCCGCGTCCGGCCGCAGCTTCAGCGCATGGAAGCCGAGGAACAGGGTCAGGCCCATCAGCAGGCCGAAGGTCAGCCAGCGCCGGCCGTAGATGAGCGGGATGACCACCCGCAGAATGCCTTCGGCGGTCATGCGCGCCGCGTTCCTCCGGAATTTCTTTCAATTGTCGGTGGTTAGTCGCCAGTAAAGACGTTTTTGTTCAATCCGGCAACTGCCCGCACTTTTTGGCCCGGTGCCCGATGCGGTACCGCCGGTTTGCTATCCTGAAGGCGGTCCCGGTCCCGGGACTCAAGAAAAGGGAGATCCAACATGTCCGCCCCGCGCATCCTGCTCGCCTCGCTGCTTTTCGCCGCATTGCCCGCCATCGCCGTCGACGCGCCCGCTGCCGCTCCCGCAGCCGCCCCGGCCGCCGCTCCCGCGGCTCCGGCCAAGACGCATCACATGAAGTCCCACCACAAGCACAAGAAGACCACGGGCAAGGACACCATGGCCGAGCCGCAGCCGGTCGGCAATCCGGCTCCCGGCGGCGGCACCACCACCACCTCCGCTCCCACCGCCAAGTAATCGCGGCAGCGGTGAATCGGCGCGGCGGCGGTCCCTGCACGGGCCGCCGCCGCGCCGCAGCGGAGCCGTGCCGCCGGCATTTCGCCGGCGGCTTCGGGTACCCGGCGCCCGCGCCGGCCGGACAGCGGATGTAGCTGCGAATCATGAACGGGCTCGTCGAGGAACTGAAGCGCCGCAACGTGTTGCGCGCCGCTGCGTTCTATGCCGCGGCGGCCTGGCTGCTGGTCCAGATCGCCACCCAGGTATTCCCCTTCTTCGACATCCCGAACTGGGCGGTGCGGGTGGTGGTGATCGCGGTGGTCGTCGGCTTCCCCTTCGCCCTGGTCATTTCCTGGTTCTATGAGCTGACGCCGGCCGGCTTCAGGCGGGAGGTGGAGCCCGGCCAGGACGGCGCCGCGCGCGGCAGCATCTGGCGCGGACGCGCCTTCCGCGTGGCCGTGCTTTGCGCCAGCGGCGTCGCGCTGGCGGTGGGCATCGCCACGGCCCTGGTGTCGCGCCACGCCGACCCGGCGGCGGCCGCCGACGCATCGATCGCGGTGCTGCCGTTCCGCAACCTGAGCGCCGACGCCGACAACGCCTACTTTGCCGAGGGCGTACAGGACGAGATCCTGACCCGGCTGACGCAGATCGGCGCCCTGCGGGTGATCGCCCGCAACTCCACCGCCCGCTATGCGAGCGCGCCCGCCGACCTGCCCAGGATCGCCCACGACCTGGGAGTGGACAACATCCTCGAAGGGAGCGTGCAAAGGCACGGCGACGAGGTGCGCATCAACGTGCAGCTGGTCCGCGCCGCCAGCAACCTCAACCTGTGGTCCGAGACCTACGACCGCAAGCTGACCGATATCTTCGGCGTGGAAAGCGAGGTCGCCAAGGCCATCGCCGGCTCGCTCAAGGCGGCGCTCAGCGGCGCCGAGCGGCGCGAGCTGGACGCCGCGCCGACGGTGAACGCCCAGGCCTACGACCAGTACCTGCGCGCCAAGGCGCTGTACCGGCGCTCGTCCGGATCGGCCAACCTGCAGGGAGCCGCCGATTTCCTGCGTCGCGCGGTGCAGCTGGACCCTGGCTTTGCCACGGCCTGGGCCTTGCTGGCCCAGGTCGATGCCGGCATCGCCTACCAGGTGGTGGCCACCCCCGGGCTGTGCGACAAGGCCGGCGAGGAAGCGGCCACCGCCCTGCGGCTCGCCCCCGGGCTCGGCCTCGCCCACCGCGCGCAGGGTTACTACCTGTACCTGTGCCGGAGCGACCTGGACGCCGCCCAGGGCGCTTTCGAGCGGGCGCGGCTGGCCCTGCCCGGAGACCCCTCGGTGCTCCTGGCGATCGGCGACGTCGAGCGCCGCCGCGGCATGCTGGAAAAGGCCGCGGACTACATGCGCCAGGCCACTCTGCTGGACCCGCTCAACACCGGCCTGCTGGGGGACTACGCCCTGACGCTGGTGGAGCTGCGCCGCTTCGAGCAGGCGCATGCCGTGGCCGACCAGGCGCTCAACGTGATTCCGGACGATCATGCCCTGCTGGGCCTGCAGGTGTTCACCTACCAGGCGGAAGGCCAGCTGGGGCAGGCGCAGCGCCTGCTCGAGCCGCTGGCCGAGCGTCCGGAGGACTCCGCCATATTCGAGTACCAGGTGCTGCAGCTGCTGTACCAGCGCCATCACCCGGAAGCGGTGGCGCTGCTGCGGCGGGCCCTGGCGCAGGACCTGGCCGCCGTCGGCATCGGCGCCGCCGACTACTACTACCTGCTCGGGGTGGCGCTGCGCGCCGCCGGCGACGCCGCCGCGGCGCGCCAGGCCTTCGCCGACGGGCGCGGCTACCTGTCGCGCTTCTCCACGGCGGAGTCGCCCGACGCCCGGCTCTACCGCGACGCCCTGCTGTGCCTGTTCGACGCCGGCGGCGCCGGTCAGGCCGCGGCCGGCAAGGACTGCCCCGCCGTCGCCGCCGCCGCCACTTCCGGCGGCCTGTTCGCCCCGGCCGCGCGCGAGGCCCTGGCCCGCGCCGCCGCCTTGCGCGGCGATGCCGACGCGGTCGTCGCGGCCCTGCCGGACCTGCTGCGCGCGACGTACTACAGCAATATCTACAGCGCCCCGCTGACGCCGGCGCTGCTGCGGCAGGACCCGGTGTGGGACGGCGTGCGCGGCGATCCGCGCTTTGCCGCGCTGGCGGGGGATGCGGCTGCGCCCTGAGCGGCCGGCGGGCTGACGGCGATGCGGCCTGCTAGGGCCTGTTAACGCGGTATCGATCGCGGCGATCGATGATCGATATCGCGTTAATCGGCCCCTACAGCCTGGGCAGCGGCGCGGTCTTGGCGTAAGCCCGGAACAGGGTGCGCGCCAGCACGCCGAGGATGCGGCGCACCTCGTCCGGCGTCTGGTGGCGCAGCGGCAGGATCACCGCCTCGCCCAGGGACATGACGGCGCGGGCGAACTCCTCCAGGTCGCCGGCGAGGTCGAACTGGCCCTGCTCGACGCCGCGCCGCAGGGCTCCCTCGATCACCTTCCACGAGCGCTGCTCGAAGGCGCGCTGCGCATCCGACAGCGCCGCCGTCTCGGGACTGGACGTCACCAGCCAGTAGCCGGCCACGCCGTTGGCGACGCGCGGGTCGTTGAGCAGACGCTCCAGGCCGTGGAACAGGGCGAGGACCGCCTTGGCGCCGTCGCGCTCGGCGGCGATGGGTTCGAAGATGTACTGGTCGAACAGGGCGTGCAGGCGCCGCAGGCACTCCAGATACAGCGCTTCCTTGCCGGCGTAGTGCCAGTACAGCGCGCCCTTGGACAGGCCGGTGACGCTGGCGATGTCGCCGATCGAAACGCCGTCGTAGCCGTAGCGCGCGAACAGCTCGAAGGCGTGGTCCTGGATCAGCTTGAGGGTGTCGACCTGCTGGTGGGCGGGCTTGCGCGCCATTTGCGATGATGATGGTGCCGTCAAACGGAGGAATTGCGGATGTACGTGCCGTCCCACAACCGCATGGACGAGCGCGCGAAGCAGCTGGCGTTCATGCGCCAGTATAGCTTTGCCGCGCTGGTCTCGGCCGGCGCCGGCCTGCAGGCGACCCATCTGCCGCTGGTGGTCGGCGAGGAGGGCGGGGCGGTGCGCCTGCTCGGCCACCAGGCGCGGGCCAACCCGCAGTGGCGGGAGTTCGCCGACGGCGCCGAGGTGCTGGCGATCTTCCAGGGCCCGCATGCCTACGTCTCGCCCAGCCTGTACCAGCACCAGCCCAGCGTGCCGACCTGGAACTATGCGGCCGTGCACGCCGCCGGCCGGCTGCGCCTGCGCGACAGCCGCGAGGACAGGCTGCGCATCCTGCGCGAGCTGGTCGCCGTCACCGACCCGCCGTACCTGGCGCGGATGGAGCAGCTGCCGGAGGACTTCCTCACGCTCAAGCTCAAGGGCATCGTCGCCTTCGAGATCGAGGTGACGCGCCTGGAAGCGCGCTGGAAGCTGAGCCAGGACCGCACGCCGGAGGAGCGCCGCGCCATCGCCGGGGCGCTGGCCGGCCATGCCGACGGCGCGGCGCGCGAGACCGCCGCGCTGATGCGCGCGCTCGATCCGGCGCCGTGACGGAATACGCGCCGCTGCGGGCCCTGGCGGCGGACCTGCGCCGCGCCCGCCGCGTCCTGGTCATCACCGGCGCCGGCATGTCGGCCGATTCCGGCCTGCCGACCTACCGCGGCGTCGGCGGCCTGTACGACAGCGGTCCCACCGGCGACGGCGTGACGATCGAGGACGCCCTGTCCGGCGAGATGATGCGGCTGCGGCCGGAGCTGTGCTGGAAATACCTGGGCGAGATCGAGCGCGCCTGCCGCGGCCGCGAGCCCAACGCCGGCCACCGCGTGCTGGCCGAGCTGGCGCCGGCCTACGAGCAGTTCACGGTGCTGACGCAGAACGTCGACGGCTTCCACCGCCGCGCCGGCAGCGCCGACCTGATCGAGATCCACGGCAACCTGCACCGCCTGCAGTGCGGCTTCTGCCCCTACGAGACCGAGGTGGACGACTACGCGGCGCTGGGCATCCCGCCGGCCTGTCCCCGCTGCGCCGGGATGATGCGGCCGCGCGTGGTGCTGTTCGGCGAGGCCCTGCCGCGGGCCGAGCTGGAGCGGCTGTGGGCGGTGATCGAGGACGGCGTGGACCTGGTGCTCAGCATCGGCACCACCAGCGTGTTTCCCTACATCGCCCAGCCGGTGATCGCGGCGGCGCGGCGCGGCCTGCCCACCGCCGAGATCAATCCCGGCGGCAGCGAGGTGTCGCACCTGGTGCGCCACCGTATCCGCGAGCGCGCCGCCACGGCGCTGCAGCAGCTGCGCGGGCTGCTCCGCGCCGGGGCTTGACCCCGTTCGCGGGGTGGCGCCGTTTGTACGGGTATCGGGTACGCTGGGAGCGGCCCCCACAGGAGAGCAGGGACTGGAAGCAAGCCTCACGGCGGAGCCGCCGGCCACGGCCGCGGCGCCGACCGACGAAGACTTGATGCTGCAGTACCGGAGCGGAGACATGACGGCGTTCGAGCAGCTCTACCGCCGGCACAAGGATCCGCTGTACCGGTATCTGCTGCGCGGCTGCGCCCATCCGGAAGCGGCGGCCGAGATGTTCCAGGATGTGTGGGCCGGGCTGGTGCGGGCGCGCGGCGGCTACGAGCCGCGCGCCAAGTTCAGCACCTGGCTCTACCGCATGGCGCACAATCGCCTCATCGACCACCTGCGCCTGGCGCCGCGCGCGCCGCTGCCGCTGGAGGAGGAACTGATTCCGGCCGCGGCCGAGCACGAGCGCCCCGAGGCGCGGCTGCTGCAGGGCGAAAGCGCGCAGCGCCTGCGCCGCGCGCTGGCCGGGCTGCCGGCGGAGCAGCGCGAAGCCTTCCTGCTGCACGAGGAGGCCGGCCTGACCCTGGAGGAGATCGCGCAGGTGAGCGGGGTGGGGCGCGAAACGGTGAAGAGCCGGCTGCGCTACGGCCTTTCCAAGCTGCGGGAGGCGCTCGCCGATGACTGAGCAGGACCGCAAGGAGCCCCCCGAGGACCGCGAGCTGGAGGAATTTCTCGCCCGCCGCAGTGACCTGTCGCGCCGGTACCGCGAAGGCGCGCAGGAGCAGGCGCCGCCGCAGCTGGAGGCGAAAATGCTGGACACGGCGCGCAAGGGTCTGCACCGTGCCGGGCGCCGGCGCCTGCTGCGCTGGGACAATCCGCTGGCCCTGGCGGCTTCGGCCCTGCTGGTGGTGGGCCTGGGCTGGCTGACGCTGCAGCGGCAGGCGCCGCCGCCGGCGGTGGTCACCGAGGCGGTAGCGCCGCCCGGCGCGCCGGCCGAGGCGTCGTCCGCGACAGCGGTCGCGCGCCGCGCCACGGACGAGCCCAAAAACGAGCGCGCAGGCCAGGCCCAAGACGAGCTGAAGGCGGCGAAGCAGGACGAAGCGCCGGCCCCGCCGCCGCCGGCCGCCGCCAATCTGTCGCAGCGGGCGCCGCGGCCGTTCCCGTTGCCGCGGCAGCCGGCGGCCACGCCCGCCGAGGCGGAGACGGCGGATGCGGCCGGTGGTTCGGCGGCCGAACCTGCGCCGCCGGCCGCGGCCCGCGACAAGGCCGGCCTGGCCGCCACGCCGCCATCGTCTCCCGCGCCGCCGCGGGAGGCGCCGGCCGCGTCCCCATCCAACGCCCCGGCCGCCGCGGCGCCGGTCCTGCCGGCCATGCCCGAGGCCGCTGCCGATCCCTGCGCCTCGCCGCGGCGGGCGGGGGCGCAGCCGGAACAGGAGCTGGACGGGCCGGAGTGGCTGGAGCGGATCCGGCAATTGCAGAAGACCGATGCCGCCGCGGCGCGGGCCGAGCTGGCCTGCTTCGTCGCGCGCCGCCCGCAGGCGCAGGTGCCGGAGGACCTGCGGCCGCTACTGCCGCAGGGCATTGTCCGCTGAGGTGCGCGCAGCCTGGTCCGTCATTGCGCGAGGGCGGCGAAGATCCGCGCCGCGGACAGGAGGCATGGCGCCAAGGGCCTAGTCGTTCTTCATCAGCTGATAGCCGATCGCCACGGCCAGCGGCCGCGGCGTCAGGCGCACGCTGAACGCGGCCAGCCAGTTGATCCAGCCGATCACCGCGCTGGGCCGCCGCGCCAGCATCCGGCGCACGCCGGCGCGGGCCACGGCGGCCGGGCTCATCATGGTCAGGCGGTGGTACCAGGTCGGCTTCTGGCCCGAGACATGGAGGAACTCGGTGGCGGTGACGCCGGGCGAGATCACGGTGCAGGACACGCCGCTGCCGCGCAGCTCGTAGTTCAGCGCCTCGCCGTAGCTGAGCACGTAGGCCTTGGTGGCGGCGTAGGCGGCATAGGTGGGCGAGGGCTGGTAGGCGCCGGTGGAGGCGATCTGCATGATGTAGCCCTGGCCGCGCCCGACCATGTCCTGCGCGAACAGGCGGGTCAGCTCGGTCAGGCTGAGCATGTTGAGCTGGAGCATCTGCCGCACCCGCTCCCAGGGCAGGTCCAGGTCCCGGCCGAACAGGCCGAAGCCGGCGTTGTTGACCAGCACGTCCACCTCCAGGCCTTGCAGGCGCGTGAGGTCGTGCAGGGCCCGCGGCGCATCGGGCGTGCCCAGGTCCAGGGTGACGATGCTGACCTTGACGCCGCGCTCCTGCAGTTCCGCCTGGACCTGCTTGAGCAGGTCCTCGCGCCGCGCCACCAGCACCAGGTTGCAGCCCAGGCCGGCCAGTTCGCGGGCGAAATCCACGCCCAGGCCCGAGGAAGCGCCGGTGACCAGCGCGGTCTTGCCACGGAGCGGGCTGGGCCCGCCGGATGTCCCCGTCATGTCGATCCGCCCCCTGGCCGCCTTTTTGCGTGCCAGGGTAACAGGTTCTTCCCAGGGTGGTTTTGCACTTATCCGTAAACTCTAAGTGACTGTTTAATTGGGCTGAGTCATAATTCATTAGGGAAGGGCGGGATTTTCGTCCCGGTCTCCGGAAGGCGCTCCTCAAAGCGTCATGACCTTCAGGGTGAGTCACCGATGATTTCGTCACGCCTGCCGCCGTCCGGCACACGGCTGGGCCTTGCCTGCGCCCGCGCCCTGCTGTGCGGAGCCCTGCTGCTCCCGGCCCTGGCCGACAGCGCGCCGGCGGATGCGCCGGCCGACCTGATCGGCGTCTACGTCAAGGCGCTGGAAGCCAATCCGCAGTACCAGGCGGCGGTGGCCGCTTTCCACGAGGCCGCCGAGGCCAAGCCGCAGGCCCTGGCCAAGCTGCTGCCGCAGCTCGGCGCCGGCGCCAGCGCCGGCGAGCTGGAGCAGTCGGTCAGCGGCCAGTTCTTCAAGGACGTGCTCAACAAGGGCAGCGGCGACGGCGTCAACGTCAACCATCGCGACCAGTTCTACCAGGTCGGCTACCAGGTGGCGCTGACCCAGGTGCTGTTCAACTGGAGCCTGTTCAAGAGCTACGACCAGTCCGAGCTGAAGGTCGGGCAGGCCGGGGTCAAGGTCTACGAGGCGCTAGACGGGCTGCGCCTGCTGACGGTGCAGGATTATTTCGGCGTGCTGGAGGCGCAGGACGGCGTGCGCTTCGCCGCCGCCGAGCGCGACGCGGTGAGCCAGCTGCTGGACCAGACCAGGAACCGCCTGGCCTCGGGCATGGTGACCGACGCCGAGGTGAAGCAGGCCCAGGCCGAGTACGACCTGTCCGATGCGCAGCTGATCGACGCGCGCAACACCCTCGACGTGAGCCTGAGCCAGCTGCAGCTGCTCACCGGCGGCCAGGCCTACGCGCGGGTCAGGCCGCTCGGCGAGGGCTACCAGCCCGCGCCGCCGGAGCCGAACCGCCTCGAGGTCTGGCTCGACCGGGCGCTGGCGCAGAACCTGGCGCTGCAGGACAAGCGCTACGGCACCGAGATCGCGCGCAAGGAGATCGAGCGGCAGCGGGCGCAGCGCCTGCCGACGCTCGACGCCAGCGCCAAGCGTACCTATGAGTATGCGGACGGCGGCATCAGCAACGGCATCGGCGCCGGCAACAACCACGGCATGGACGAGGGCGTGTTCCTCAGCCTGAAGGTGCCGATCTACACCGGCGGCGCCATCAGCTCGGCGGTGCGCGGCGCCGAGGCCGGACTGGAGCGGGCGCAGTTCGAGGAGCAGGCGGCGGGCAACGAGGCGCGCCACGGCACCCAGGTGGCCTTCCTCAACACCAGCGCGGGCCTGGCCCACATCAGCGCGCTGAACCACGCCGTGCAGTCGGCGGCCGCCGCCGAGGACGCCGCCACCACCGGCTACAACCTCGGCACCAAGACCTATTCCGACGTGCTGCTGGCGGTGCGCAGCCGCTACCGCGCCGAGCGCGACTACGCCGCGGCGCGCTACGGCTACCTCCTCAACTTCCTCAAGCTCAAGCAGGCCGCGGGCGCGCTCAGCCACGCCGACCTGCTCGCCATCAACCGCTGGCTGCAGCAGTAAGGACTCCAGGCTCCCGATGGAAACGCCGCGCCACACCTACCGCAAGTTCGTCTTCGCCGCCGCCAGCCGCACCGCGGCCGGCCACTACAGCGTCACCAGCCCGCGCCATGGCCGCGCCTTCCGGCTGGAGCCGGCGGAGTTCGAGCTGGCGCGGCTGTTCGACGGCGACCGCGATCCGGCACAACTGGCGCAGAGCGCTGCGCGCCTGTTCGGCCGCGAGTTCGGCGCCGCCGAGCTGGAGCAGTTCGCCAACGAGCTGGCGCTGGCCGGCCTGCTGCTGCCCGGCACGCGGCAGCCGCTGCCGGTGCCGCCGCAGAGCGACGAGGAGGCCGCCGCCGCCGGCTGGCTCGGCCAGCGTCCGGCGCCAGGGGGGCCGGAGATCGCGCCGCCCTCGACCGTGCCGGGCTCGCTCAGCGGCGGCGGCCGCATGGGCACGCTGACCACCCTGTGGGGCGCTTTCCGCGGCCAGTCCGAGCCGGTGCGCCAGCTGTTCCCGGTGGGGCCGCTGCTGTGGCTGGGCTCACTGCTCGGCTGGGCACTGGGGTCGAGCGTGCTGGTGTGGGCGCTGATCGCCGCCTCGGCCGGCGCCGGCTTCGCGCTGTGGGTCAACCGCGCCGCGGTGGCCGGCGACGTGGCGCGGCTGGTCGATCCGCCGTTCTTCTTCCTCACCGCGCTGGCCTGCCTGTTCCTGCTCGAGTTCCTGGGCGAGCTGGCGCGCGCCGCGGCGGTGCGCCGCGCCACCGGCGTGGCGCCGCGCTTCGGCATCCAGCTCGGCGTCGGCCTGATCCCGTACTTCAAGACCGACACCGCCGGCCCGGCGGAAGGCGCCGATCGCGCCACGCGCCTGCGCATCATCGGCTCGTCGCTGGCGGCGACGCTGACGGTGGAGGTGCTGGCCATCGCCGGCTGGTTCACCTTCCATCACGGCCACGGCCTGCTGCCGGTGCTGTGCATTGGCCTGGCCATCGCCGCGATGATCTGGGTCTTCATCCTGGCCAACCCGCTGGCGCGGCGCGACGGCCACCACCTGCTGGCCAACCTGCTCGGCGCGCCGGACCTGCGCGAGCAGGCGCTGATGGCCCTGTTCGGCTACCGCAAGCCGTGGATGGACACGCGCGCGCCGTCCCGGTCCACCTTGTACGTCTACGGCGTGCTGTGCCTGGCCTACGTCGTCTGGATCGTCGGCTGGATGGTGCTGTTTCCGGGCCAATGGCTGGCCGGCGGCTGGGGCCCGGCCGGTGTGCTGGTGTTCCTGGCGGCGCTGGGCTGGTACATCTGGACCCAGGTGCGGCGCATGCTGTCGCAGCGCGCCAACATCGGCGGCGGCATCGTGGTGGCGGCGCCCAACCGGCTCGACTGGCTGGTGGTCGGCGTCCTCGTCGCGGTGGCGCTGTTCCCCTATCCGTACGAGCCGAGCGGCGATTTCACGGTGCTGCCTTACGCCCAGGCCGACGTGCGCGCGCTGACGCCGGGCGACGTGCGCAAGGTGCTGGTCAAGGAGGGCGACGAGGTCAAGGCCGGCCAGGTCATCGCCGAGCTGGGCGACGACGCCGAGAAATCCGCTGTCGCCGCCAGCGAGGCCGACCTGGTGCGCCTGAATTCGCAGCTGGCGCTGGCGCAAAAAGGCGCCAAGCCGGAGGAGATCGAGCAGGCGCAGCAGGCGGTGGTGACGGCGCAGACCCGCCTGCGCTTCAGCAGCAAGGAGGCGGCGCGCCAGCAGCAGGCCTATCTGCACAAGGCGGTCAGCGAGCAGCAGTACCAGCACTACCAGTCCGAGGCCGAGGTCGACCGCGAGCAGCTGGAGGAGGCCAAGCGCCACTACGATTACGTCTCCACGCCGGTGTCGGAGGGCGTCGACGAGATCAAGGCCGAGATCGCCAAGATCGAGGCGCAGCTGACCTACCACCGCCAGCAGCTGGAATTCACCAGGGTGCGCGCGCCGATCGCCGGCCGCGTCGTCTCCGGCAGCCTGATGTTCGCGGTCGGCGATTACCTGGAGCGCGGCGCGCAGCTGGCCAGCATCGAGGACAGCGGCAGGCTGCAGGTGCAGATCCGCCTGCCGGAGGCGTCGGTCGGCGAGGTGGCGGTGGGCGACCGCGCCTGCGCCAAGGCCTGGGGCGTGCCGTTCGACTGCTACCCCGGCACGGTGACGCAGATCGCGCCGAGCGCCGAGAAAGATCCGGACGGCCGCATCGTCCGCGTGCTGATGCAGGTGGACCGCGCCGACGGCCAGCTGCGGCCGCAGATGACCGGCTACGCCAAGATCCGCGCCGGCACCTATCCGCTGATCGTCGCCTTCACCCGGCCGCTGATGCGCTTCTTCCTGGTCGAGATCTGGTCTTGGCTGCCCTGACGCTGGGCTCCCCTCTGCCGTCCGCGGTGGAGGGGCCGGGAGAAAGGGGGCGTCCGGTCGAAGCGCCGGCGGCCGGCGGCCTGCGCGAAAGCGATTTCCGCCTGATCAACCAGAGCGGCTTCGGCGACGGGCTCAACAATTACGCCCACAGCATGGCCTTTTTCGAAGGCCGGCTCTACGTCGGCACCACCCGCGGCACCTGGGCCATGACCAAGGTCAACAAGCCGACGCCGGACCTCAAGCCCTGGCCGACCGAGTCGCCCGAGGATGTCTACGAGGTCGACCGCCGCGCCGAGATCTGGCGCTACGAGCCGGAGCTGGACCGCTGGACCCGCGTGTTCCAGGCGCCGTACGTCAAGGGCCGCAGCAAGCCGGTGGTGCCGCGCTACATCGGACTGCGCGGCATGACGGTGTTCCAGGGGCCGAGCGACCACAAGCCCTGCCTCTATGTCTCGACCTGGGCGCCGCAGCAGGCCGAGCCGCCCGACGTGCTGCGCAGCGAGGACGGCCTGAGCTTCACCAACGCGCCGCGGCCGCCCTGGGACACCTCGGTGCGCTCGTTCCGCACCCTGCAGGTGTTCAAGGGGCGCGTCCACACCACGCCCACCGGCTCCAACGCCGGGCCCGGCAAGTCGCAGGAGTGCGTCGCCTCGGAGGCGGCGATCTACTGCACCGACGACCTGCAGAGCGCGCGCTGGGTCGCGGCCAGCAGCGACGGCTTCGGCGACGACGCCAACCTCACCGTGTTCGAGATGGCGCAGTTCAACGGCCACCTCTACGCCGGCACCGTCAACGCCGAGCGCGGCTTCGAGTTGTGGAAGACCGACGGCGAGGGCGGCCCGCCGTACCGCTGGAAGCGCGTGCTCAGCCACGGCGCCTGGCGCGGCCCGCTCAACGAGGTCTGCGGCAGCCTCTGCGCCTTCAAGGGCGCGCTGTATGTGGGCACCGGCATCGTCAACGGCGGCTACCACCGCGCCATGCGCATCGGCCCCGGCGCGCCGGAGCTGATCCGCGTCTGGCCCGACGACAGCTGGGAGCTGCTGATGGGCTATTCGCGGCTCACGCCCGACGGCCTCAAGGTGCCGCTGTCCGGTTATTCCGGCGGCTTCGACAACTGCTTCAACGGCTACGTCTGGCGCATGGGCGTGCACCAGGACTGGCTCTACGCCGGCACCATGTCCTGGGCCAACGTCATCCCCTACCTGCACACCGAGGTGTGGCCGGAGGAGATGCTGGTGCTGATGCGGCGCTGGGGCAAGGAGGAAGTGGTGCGGCGCTACGGCGGCTGCTCGCTGTTCCGCAGCCGCGACGGCCGCGTCTGGGAGCCGGTGACGCGCTCCGGCTTCGGCAACAAGTACAACTGGGGCATCCGCAACTTCGCTTCCACGCCGCACGGCCTGTTCGTCGGCACCGCCAACCCCTTCGGCCCCACCGTGGCGATCCGCCGCGACGGCCGCTGGGTCTACGTCGACAACCCGCGCGGCGGCTGCGAGGTATGGCTCGGCCGCAGCGGTCAAAGCGGCGTCAACAGGCCCTGATGCACGCCGCTCCGCTGCTGCTGCTGTCCGCGCCCGGCGCCGAAGGTTCGCGCCTCGCCGCGATGCTCGGCCGGCATCCGCGCGCCTACGCTTTCCCCGAGCTGAACCTGCACCTGGCCGACACCGTCCAGGGCCTGCTCTCGGTCTACGAGGTGACGCAGGGCAATGTGCAGGATGGCCTGCTGCGCGCGGTGGCGCAGCTGTACTGCGGCGGCCAGTCGGCCGCCGGCATCGCCGCGGCGCAGGCCTGGCTGCGGCGCCGCGCCGACTGGCCCGTGAGCGAGCTGCTCGCCGGCTTGAGCGAGCGCGTGGCGCCGCGCCTGCCGCTGTTGAGCGAAAGCGCGCTGGCCTGGCGCCCGCACGATGTCGAGGGCTGGCTGGCGCGGCTGCCCGACGCGCGCGTGCTGCACCTGGTGCGGCACCCGCGTCCGCAGTGCGCCGAGGTCGCGGCACGCCTGCGCGGCCCGGTGTTCGTGCCGCCGGACTACAAGGACTACGGCGTCGACCCCACCGTGATCGATCCCCAGCTGGCCTGGTACCGCGTCAACCGCAACATCGATCAGGCCGTCGCCGCGCTGGCGCCGGTGCAGCTGCGGCGGCTGCAGGCCGAAGACCTGTTCGCCGCGCCGGAGGCGACGCTCGGCGCCCTCTGCGCCTGGCTCGGCCTGGACTGCGGTGCCGCCGAGCTCGAGCGCATGCTCCACCCCGAGGACAGCCCGTATGCCGCCGTCGGCGGCCGCGAGGCGCCCTACGGCTGCGAGCCGGATTTCCACGAGTCGCCGCACTTCGCCGGCCGCCTGCGCCCGCGCGCGGGCCTCGAAGGAGCGGCCGAATGGCGCGGCGACGGCAAGCCGCTGGCGGCCGAAGTGGTCAGCCTGGCGCGCAGCTATGGTTACCGCTGAAGCCGTTGTCGCTGCAATGACTTCCGTCATTCCCGCGCCGTCGCCACGGACGCCGTCACCCCATCCGCGCACGCACTAAGGCCTCCAGGCCCAGGAACCCATGCCCGCCCGCAAGTCCGCCCAACCCCGCCCCACCGACTGGACCACCAGGACCGCCCTCGTCACCGGCGCCAACCGCGGCATCGGCCTGGAGACGGCACGCCAGCTCGGCCAGGCCGGCTGCCGCATCGTCCTGGCCGCGCGCGATGCGCGGCTGGGGGAGGAAGCCGCGCAGCAGCTCGCCGCCGAAGGCTTGCAGGTGCGCGTCGAGCAGCTCGACGTGTCCGACGAGCGATCGGTGAAGGACTGCGCCCGGCGCCTCAAGCGCGCCCGTGTCGCCGTCGACATCCTGGTCAACAACGCCGGCATCTACGACCGCACGCCGATTTTCGAGCTGGACACCGAAACCTTCATGCGCGTGTTCCGCACCAACACCCTCGGCGCCCTGTGGTGCAGCCAGGCCTTCATCCCCGGCATGATCGAGCGGCAGTGGGGCAGGGTGGTGATGGTCAGCTCCGGCCTCGGCACCTTCAGCCGAGGCCTGCTCGGCCATCCCTGCTACGCCATCTCCAAGGCCGCGCTCAACGCGCTCACCGTGAAGCTGGCGCAGGCCGCGCCCGCCAGCGTGAAGATCAACGCCGTCCGCCCCGGCTGGGTCAAGACCCGCCTCGCCGGCGACCTCGGCAAGGATTCGGTGGAGACCGGCGCCGAGCGCGTGGTGCATCTGGCGCTGCTGCCCGACGACGGCCCCACCGGCGGCTACTTCCACGGCAAGCGCCCCAGCCGCTGGTAGGGATGGTTTCCCGGCAGCCGTTCGCCGGAATTGGCGCGGCGAAGCAAAGGCGTATCGGCGCGGCCGCTGCCGCTGTGCTGTGAGCCGCGGGCGCGAACTGTCCATACCCGGCGGCTGCCGCGTTCCCTAGACTGCCGCGAACCCCGCCGGGAGACCGCGATGCCGTCCGCCGCACACTGGGCCACCTTCGCGCTGGTCGCGCTGGGCATGGTGCTCACGCCCGGCCCGAACATGATCTACCTGATTTCCCGCAGCCTCTGCCAGGGCCGCGCCGCCGGCCTGCTGTCCCTGGTCGGCGTCGCGGGCGGCTTCATCTTCTACCTGCTCTGCGCCGCTTTCGGCATCACCGCCCTGGTGATGGCCGTGCCCTACGCCTACGACAGCCTGCGCCTGGCCGGCGCCGCCTATCTGGCATACCTCGCCTGGCAGGCACTCAAGCCCGATGGCCGCTCGCCGTTCGAACTGCGACAACTGAAGCCCGACAGCCCGCGCCGCCTCATCGCCATGGGCCTGTTCACCAACCTCCTCAACCCCAAGGCCGCGGTGCTCTACCTGTCCCTGCTGCCGCAGTTCGCCGACCCCGCCCAGGGCCCGGTGCTGCCGCAGCTGCTGGCGCTGGGCTGCACCCAGATGGCGATCAGCATCACGGTCAACGCCCTGTTCGTGCTCAGCGCCGCCGGCATCGCCCGCTTCCTGGTGGAACGACCGGCCTGGCGGCTGGCGCAGCGCTGGATGATGGGCAGCGTGCTGGGGATGCTGGCGGTGAGGATGGCGGTGGAGCAGCGGCGCTAGCTAGGGGAGCAGATAAGGAATCCGTCCCCTTTTCCTATAGCTGGACATATTCCCCTAGAACTGAAGCTGTCCCGGCGATAGTCCAAACATGCTGTCATTCGGACATCGTGACGTAAGGAGCCTCCAATGGATCGATCCGATTGATCGCCCCGGCATCAGGCATGTTTCCTCCTTCAAGAGCTCAATAAAGCCTTCAAAGCCTGCGACAGGGAACTGCGATTACTGATATATCGTCGCACGTCTGCTGCCATGATCTGATCTGTGTCCTTGAACGTTAGGGCAATCAACTTTTTCAGTCTGTCTTCATCAAGGTCTTTTTTTAACCACCAATGAAATGCTCCGTTCCTGTCATGCTCAGCCCCTCTTTCGTCTCCAGGCCGATACATCTCGAATTGCTTCTGAAAGAGCTCGTCGGGATACATGTCCCATACCAACCACTCTTCCGGATAGCCCATTAAGTGCAAAAACTCTGACTTGGTCATTTGGGATTTCGGCATGAGTTACGGTTCCTGTGTCGTAAGTCCATGCTGATCACCGAAGCTATCCAGGGCACCAGGCGTATTGTCGATGCAAAAGAACGGATCTTCTCTGCAAGCAGCTGTAAGAGAATCAAGTGCAATCGGTGGCGCGGCCAAGAGCGCAGTTAGAATGCGGCCGTATTTAAACACTTGAGCCTGCCGAAGTCGGATTATTTTTTTGGAGTCATCCGACAGCGCTTTGCAGAACCTTAGCTGCTTCCGCGTCATCCTCTTCGCATCTTCTGGCGTGAGAGGTTCAAAAGTGTCAGTGCGGACCCTCGGTCCGTCGTTCGCACCAAGATGTACGTGGGGCGGATCGTGCTCAGCGCGAAAGTCCGTCGCCTCTGGACCGGGATTCGCGTGAATCGACGTTTCGCCCTCGGCTCCTGGAACGTCAGGAATCTTAATAAGCCCCGTTGGGTCGTACCAGCGAAGAGGATCATCACCGACATAGGCATAGATGTTAATCCCGCCGCCCATTCTGATTCTCAGCCCATACTTTCCGCGCCTCGTTAAGGCTATTCCTATTCGCCCCCCCCTTCAGTTCGGGGTCCTCGAACTGAACTGGATCATCTTCCCAGCCACAGACGCGGCATAACTCGTACGCACCCGGCATCTCAATTGTCAAGGAGCCACAGCAAGGACAGGCGTTAGCTTCGCTCGAACCCGTCATTGCCTGCCCCAGTAGCTCATACCATCTGTGGGTTTAAACATCGTCCGAGGCACTCCACTTGCGTTGGCAGCGACGAAAGTATTCGTCGCAGGATCGTATACAAGGATATCGCCGTTGGGCCTTATCTTGGTTAGCGCGCCAACCGGAGGATTGTCCAAGAAGTTCTTTGCCTGCTCGACATAAGTCTTTGCATTGGGGCAATTAGGAAAGTCTTGGGCATGCTTTTTCCAATGCAAAAAGGCATTTTCAACCGATGAAAGATTACGCGGCGATGTCCATATTCCCCCAACAAACCCCATTGCGATGTCATCTGCAGCATCAGGATCGCCATTCAAGGCTCTGTTGAAAGTATCGAGATTTCGTTGCCGCCACGCCAAATATGCAGCTACGTTGGACTGTACAGCTGTTTGGTTCAGGCACTCTGCGCCCAGCGTGACGCAAGGGGCCTCCAAGCCCAATGGATCGATCCGACCAATCGGATTTCCCCCAGCATAGGCATACGTATTAATCCCACCCCTTAGCCCAATCGGATCACTCGTCGTATACCGCCCTACCGCCGGATCGTAATACCGGTTCAGATTGTAGAAAAGCCCCGACTCCGCATCGTAATACTGCCCTGCAAACCGCAGGTTATAGACGAACTGCGTGCCGGAGCTGGCCGGATCCTGGTTGGGCCGCGCATCGCCGAAGCTGGCGGCATCCCAGGTCCAGACCGCCGTGCCGGCGGCATTGTCGATCTGCCGCGGTGTACCCAGGTGGTCGGCGTGGATGAAGTAGGCGCTGGGGCGCTGGCCGCCGCTGGTGCTCACCAAGGGCGGCGCCAGCACGGCCACCGGCATGCCGCCCAGGTAGATCGTCTCCTCGATCAGCGCGCCGCTGGCATCGTATTCACCGATCAGCCGTCCCTGCTCGTCGGTGTTGAACAAAGTCACGCCGCTGCCCACGGTCTTGGACACGCGCCGGCCCATGCCGTCGTAGCTGTAGCTGGCGATGCCCATCGGGCCGGGGTTGGTGAGGCCGGCGAGCCGGCCGGCGGTGTCGTAGGCGTAGCCGTTGACCTGGTCCTGCGTCAGGCTGCCGTTGGCGTCGTAGGCCGGCGTGGTGAGGCTGGTGCCCTGGGTGATGAGCGCGATGCGATTGCTGGCGCTGTCGACGGTATAGCTGGCGGAGCCGGCCGGGGTAGCCTGGCTGCTGCGGTTGCCGGTGGCGTCGTAGCCGTAGCCCAGGCTGGTGTTGCCGCTGACGCTGGTCAGGCGGTCGAGGGTGTCGTAGCCATAGGTCAATCCGCCGCTCAGCACACTGTGGTTGCCCAAGGTAACGCCGGCGATGCGGGAGGCGTTGTCGTAGCCGACGCTGGATTGCACGGCGGTGGCCGAAACGCGGCCGTCCAGGTCGTAGCTGCGGCTGACGGTCTCGCCGTTGCCGAAAGTCCACGAGGCAGGGCCGGAGAACGGCTGCCAGGCAAGGCCGGACACCAGGCTCTGGCCGTTGGCGCCGATGGCGGTGATCTGGCCATGGGTCCAGGTGTAGCTCAGCAGGTCGCCGGAGGGCAGGGTCATCGTGGCGAGCTGGCCGCTGGCGTCGTAGCCATATAGCGTGGACAGGGTCAGCGTGCCGATGGTCTGGTCCCTCTCGATCACCCGGCCGTGGCTGTCGTAGCTCCAGGCGGTGCTGCCGCTGGCATCCACCATACCGGTGAGATGACCGATGCCGTTGGTGCCCTGGTCGTAGCTGAAGCTGATGGTGGAGCTGTCCGCGCGGGTGATCAGGGTGAGGCGGTTGAGCGCGTCGTACTGGTAGTGGCTGGTCTGATTCTTGGCGTCCGTGCGCGCCAGCACATTGCCGGCGGCGTCGTAGCTGGCGGTGCTGGTGCCGCTGTCAGGGCTTTGCAGGGTACCCGTGTTGCCCAGGGCGTCGGTGGTGTACGTCGTCGCCAGGCTGCGCGGATCGGTGACGCCGGTGAGCTGGTCCAGGGCGTTGTAGGCGTAATGCGTGACGCCGGAGGCGGGATCGGTGACCTGCGCCAGGCGGTCGAGCGCGTCGTAGCCGCTGCCGGTGGTGTGGCTCAACGGGTCGGTGACGCTGGTGACGTTGCCATTGTTGTCGTAGCCGTAGGTCGTGGTCTGGTTCTGCGCGCCCACATCCTGGTACAGCTCGTTGAGGCTGTTGTAGACGCGGCTGTGCGCCTGCACCAGGGTCCCGGACGGATCGTAGACCTTGACGGCGGTGTTGTTGCCCATCACGTCCGGCGTGTACTGGATGTGATCGCCGAGCTGGTCGTAGACGTCGGTGAGCTGGTGGGCCGCGTTGTAGTTGTATTGCAGGTAGGCGCCGTTGGGCAGCGTGATCCTCTGCAGCAAACCAGTGGGGTAATAGGCGTACTGGGTCAGCTCGGTCCCCACCTGCCGGCTGGCCAGCCAGCCGCGCGGGGTATACGTCAGGGTGGTGAGCAGGCCGTTCGGATCGGTGACCTGCAGCGGCCGGCCGCTTCCGTCGTAGCTGTTGACGGTGGTGACGTGGCCCAGGGCGTCGGTGACGGTATGGATCTGGCCGGATTTGGAATCACCGCTGACGATGGGGTAATAGGCGACCTGCGTCACATCCGAAACATCGGTGCGGGGACCGTCGATGGTCTGGGGTGCGCCCCAGGCGGTGTAGTTGGAATAGGTCCAGGTACGGCTCGCGTTGGTGGCCGTGTCCTTGACGCTCTTGGTCAGCAGGTTGCCGCTGCTGTCGTAGGTGAAGGTGGTCTGCCGTCCGGGCTCGTCGATCTCGGTGGGCAGGCGGAAGCTCGTATGCCAGGTGGTGGTGATGGTGCGTTGCTGCGCGGTGCCGACGGCTTCGGTGCGGCTGATCTCCAGGCCGCGGCTGTCGTCGTAGACGTAGTTGGTGAGATTGCCGTTCCAGTCGGTGGTCGTTCGCAGATAGCCGGCAGGGTCATACCCGGTTGCGGCATATGCATTGCAGGTCAGGCAGGTCGCGGCGCCGGTGATGGAGCTGATCTTCTGGTAGCCATTAATGGTGGTGTAGTGGTAGGTGCGCGACACACCGCGCGCATCCGTTACGACCGGATTGGCAGGATCGGTGTAGTCGATGCCGCTCCATCCCACCGCGCCGGTCAGGCCACTTTGGTAGGCACGGCCATTTGTGTCGTAGGAAGTCGAAACATAGCTGGCTCCGCTTTCATCGAGCACGCCAGTCAGCGCATTGGTATGGGTAGAGTCGCTGTACTGATAGGTGCGGATGTGCGTGTCGGGGTAAGTGACCGTGGCGAGCCGGCCGCTGCTGTCGTACCCGTACTGAATGGCGCCGTCCGGTGTCGTCAGGGTTTGCAGTCGGCCCTGCGCGTTGTAGGAAAACGACAAGCTACGGCCAAGGCTGTCGCTAATACTCGAGAGTTGGCCGCTGCCGTTATAGGCGAAGTTCTGTTGATAGCCGCTTCGGGTCGTAACGATCCTCAAGCTGCCCGTATTGTCATATTGTTCGACGGTATCGTCGTTGTCTGTGAGGTTGTAGGTATAGTATTGGCTCAATGACCAGTTGTAATAAACCGGCGTGAGCCGAATCGAGACGTCGCTGTTGGATGTGCAGAGCGAACTGGAACAACCGAAGAAACGAAGCTGGCCATCCTGGCGCTGGACTGCCAGAGCGGTATAGCCGTTCGAGATCACCCAGGGCGCGTTGATTGCGTTGTTATAAACGGGGACAACTTTCCCGCTGCTCAGCTGGCACTGCTGGTTTCCAAGATAGGTTGCACCTGAGGCTCCTTGCGTACACGCCGTTGGAGCATCAAGATATGCGGCCAATCGATAGGGAAGAGCATTCGCCAGAGAAAGGATACGCCGGCCAAGCATATTGCTCTGCCAGCCGACGCTGAATATCCCTGCGATGGGGCTGGCACTATTGTAGTCGCGGCTGAAGACCAGCCTTCCATCGCCAGACTTATAGTCGATTTCGCTCCAGTGCTCGTTACCGCTACCAGGGTTGATTGGACAGGGCGTGGCGGTAGGGCAATCTCCAGTATCGGGCGGCTGGGGAGGATTGATGAAATAGCCATGGACGCACTTTGGTGAATTGATGTTTTGGTTGAAGACGTAGGCACCGGTGCATGTGGCATCTGCGAAAGTAGCCCAATTATTCGCACCATTTGAATAGAAGCTAAAACTATCGCTTAGCTCCTCACAATTGGCGCCGGCTGGACACCCTTCCTTCCCTGTGGTTCCCCCATATATGAAGTAGGGGCCGTTTTTGCTCCTTGAATAAGCGTTACAACCGGCCAACCAAGCCGAGTCCACGCTCCAAACATCCCCGCCCAACTGAGTTCCAGACCATTGACAAGAGATACCTGCATCCAACTGCCAAGCCCAATCTGCGGCCTGGCCAGGCACCGGGAGCAGATAAACGGAAGCCATAAACAGCCACGCCCCCAGCCAACTAGCAGAAATCTTCTTCATATATTCCCCAGGTAACAGCCACATTTCTATGTGGTATCTATTTAGATACTAGTCGGTACATTGATAACATGGCGCATTGGGCGATTCAAGGGAGCTTCATTTGCACTTCTATGAAACTGTGCGGTACTGCATAATTGTGTCGCGGCGGGTAATGTCAGCCGCGCCGCGAGCTAGGAAGTGGCCAGGATGTCGAGTAGCAGCATGGCCCGCTACGTAGCGCCAGCCTCTGCCAACCTGGCCAGGCCAGCGCCGCGCGGTCACGAATAGCCTCGGGCGACGACTACGACGTGAATGAGGGGGTGCCCCGCCGCGTTCGAGCGCCACCAACAGCAGCCTGGTCGGTAAGCCCCAAGGAGCCGGACAGATAGCCAACCAAGGGTCAGGTATCAGCGGCAGCTTTTAGCAGCAACAGGGTGTGTTCCCCCGGCACTCCGGCGCGCGCCATAAAAAAAGCCGGGCGATGCCCGGCTTTCTGCGTGCGGCGTGAACGGCGTTACTGCCCCGCCAGCCCCGCCGCCTGCACCACCGCGATGAACGGGGAGGGATAGACGCCCAGCAGCAGCATCAGCAGGGCCAGGGCCAGCAGCATCAGGCCGCCGGTGTTCTGCGCCCAGTCCAGCGGGGCGGAGAACTTGCGCACCCAGGGGGCGCGCAGGTAAAGCTGGGCCATGGCGCGCAGGTAGTAGAACAGGCCGACGGCGCTGCCGAAGACCACGGCGGCGAGCAGCAGCCACAGGCGGTGGTCGACGCCGGCGGCGATGACGTAGAACTTGCCGATGAAGCCGGCGGTGAGAGGGATGCCGGCCAGCGACAGCAGGGCCACGGTGAGGATCGCCGCCAGGTTGGGGCGGCGCCAGAACAGGCCGCGGTAGTCCCACAGGGTGTCGGCGTCGTGGTCGCCGTAGGGGCTGGAGACCAGGGTCACCACGCCGAAGGCGGCGAGGGTGGTGACGACATAGGTCAGCAGGTAGATCCCCACCGCCTCGGTGGCGAGGGCGCCGGTGGCGATGAAGGCCACCAGCACGTAGCCGAAGTGAGCGATGGAGGAGTAGGCCAGCAGGCGCTTGATGTTGTCCTGCAGCAGCGCCAGCAGGTTGCCGAGCACGATCGACAGGATCGCCACCGCGGTCAGCACGTCCATCAGGCCGGCCGACTGGTAGGCCTTGGTCTCGACGAAGTAGCGCAGCAGCAGCGCCAGCACCGCGGTCTTGGAGGCGGTGGCCAGATAGGCGGCGACCGGCGCCGGTGCGCCCTCATAGACGTCCGGGGTCCACAGGTGGAACGGCGCCAGCGACAGCTTGAAGCCGATGCCCACCAGCAGCAGGCAGCCGGCCACCATCAGCACGACGTGGTCGGGGCCGCGGATGCCGGAGGCGGCCCTGCCGATCTCGTCGAAGGCCAGGGTGCCGGTCATGGCGAACACCAGGGCCATGCCGAACAGGATGAAGGCCGATGCCACCGCCGACAGCACCAGGTACTTCATGCTCGCCTCGAGCGAGCGGCGCTCCTTCACCAGGTAGCCGATCATGCCGTACAGCGGCAGCGACAGCAGCTCCAGGCCGATGAAGAAGGCGGCGAAATGGCGGCTGCACACCACCACCAGCCCGCCGAGCGCCGACAGGGCCAGCAGGATGTAGACCTCCTCCTGGTTGGACTTGTAGCCCTCCATGTAGGCGAAGGTCAGCGTCGCGGTGGCCAGGCCCGCCGCCAGCACCAGGCCCATGTAGAAGCAGGCGTAGCTGTCGATGATCAGCAGCGGCGTCACGGTTTGCGGCAGTGGCGGGTGGCCGAAATAGGCCAGCATCTTCGCGATCGGCCCCTGCAGGTAGGCCGGCAGCTGGTCGGCCAGCTGCGGCAGCACCAGGTAGGTGGCCGAGACCAGGGCCACGTTGAGGCCCACCGCGACCACCGTGGCGTTCCACCAGTGATGGCGGCGGAAGGCGATCGCCACCATCACCCACATGATGGTGAAGCTGACGATCAGGATCGGCGCCAGCGCCTGCCACTGGTTCCAGTTCAGCGAGAAGTTCACGGCGCACCCCCGGCGGGGGCCTGCGCCAGCGTGGCCTGGGCTGCCTGGTAGATCGCCTGCACCGCGTGCATCGGCGCCTTGGACAGGTCCAGCACCGGCTGCGGGTAGAGGCCGAAGAACACCAGCAGGGCCATCAGGGTCAGCATGGTGGCGAGTTCGCGGCGGTTGAGGTCGGCGAGCATCTTGTTTTCGCGGCCGTGCACCGGGCCGTAGAAGGCACGCTGCACGAAGATCAGGGCGTAGGCGGCGGCGAGGATCAGGCCGCTGGTGGCGAACACCGTGACCAGCGGCGCCACCGGGAAGGTGCCGATCAGGATCAGGAATTCGCCGACGAAGTTGGCCAGGCCCGGCAGGCCCAGGCTGGCGGCGCCGAAGAACAGCGCGATCGGCGGCAGGAACGGGAAGCGCGACCACAGGCCGCCCATCTCGCGCAGGTCGCGCGTGTGCAGGCGCTCGTAGATTTCGCCGCAGAGGATGAACAGCGCGCCGGCCGAGATGCCGTGCGCCAGCATGTTGATCACCGCGCCCTGCAGCGCCTGCTCGGTGCCGGCGTAGATGCCGATCAGCACGAAGCCCATGTGGCTGATGCTGGTGTAGGCCACCAGCCGCTTGATGTCGTTCTGCGCATAGGCCAGCACGGCGCCGTAGAGGATGCCGAACACGCCCAGCCACATCGCGATCGGCGCGAACTGCGCCGAGGCATGCGGGAACAGCGGCAGGCCGAAGCGCAGCATGCCGTAGGCGGCGGTCTTGAGCAGGATGCCGGCCAGGTCCACCGAGCCGGCGGTCGGCGCCTGCGAGTGCGCGTCCGGCAGCCAGGAGTGGATCGGCACCACCGGCAGCTTCACCGCGAAGGCGACGAAGAAGCCCAGCATCAGCCACCACTCGGTGCGCTCGCCCATCGGCGTGTTGAGCAGCTGCGGGTAGTCGAAGGTGATCTGGCCGGTGGCGGCGTAGTGCACGAACACCAGCCCCAGGATCGCCAGCAGCATCAGCAGGCCGCTGGCCTGGGTGAAGATGAAGAACTTGGTCGCCGCGTAGACCCTGCCCTTGCCGCCGGGAGCGTTATGGCCCCACAGCGCGATCAGGAAGTACATCGGCACCAGCATCATTTCCCAGAAGAAGAAGAACAGGAACAGGTCCATCGCCAGGAACACGCCGATGACGCCGCCCAGGTTCCACAGCAGGTTGAGGTGGAAGAAGCCGACGTTGCGCTGCACCTCGCGCCAGGAGCAGGCCACCGCCATCACGCCGAGCAGGCCGGTCAGGGCCACCAGGATCAGCGACAGGCCGTCGAGCGCGAAGTGGAGGCTGATGCCGAAGCGCGGAATCCACGGGATCTGGATCTCGCGCACCCACTGGTGCTTGTCGCCGAGCAGGGTCAGCGAGTAGTCGCCGTCGAGGTAGAGCTGCACCGCCAGGGCCAGCACCAGGAACATCGTGCCCAGCGCCACCCAGCGCGGCAGGCCGCGGCCGAAGCGCTCGATCTGCCAGCAGAAGAAGCCGCCGATGAACGGCAGCAGGAAGAGCCAGATGAGGATCATTGTTCGATCACTTGTAGATCACGGCGGCGATGACGAGCACGGCGCCGAGCGCCACGCTGGCGGTGTACCAGCGCAGGCGGCCGGTCTGGCTGAGCGCCGTGGCCTTGTTGAAGGAAGTGAGCAGCACCGGCACGAGGCCGATGATCTGGTCGAAGAAATCCCTGGCGTTGACCCGCACGGCCCACAGGAAAGGCTTCACGAACAGCCGGTCATAAAGCCAGTCGAAGCCGAAGGCGGCGCCCCACCAGCGGGCCAGCAGGCGGGCCAGGGCGTTGTTCTCCAGCCAGCGGAACAGCGCAGGCTGGCCGAAGAAGCGCCAGCCGGCGAGGGCGATGCCCAGGATCGCCACGGCGGCGGAGGCGCCCTCCACCATGTGCCTGGCGGATTCGTCGCCTTCCGGGCCGGCCGGCAGCACCTTGGCCAGCGGCGGGTGGATCAGGGCGCCGACCGCGGTCGACAGCACCAGCAGCACCGACAGCGGCAGCCAGTAGGCGACGCCGTGGCCGGCGTGCGCGTCGGTCTTGGCCTCGCCGTAGAACACGGTGAAGATCAGGCGGAAGGTGTAGAGCGAGGTGAGGAAGGCGCCGAGCAGGCCGGCCCAGAACAGGTTGATGTGGCCGCCGGCGTAGGCCTGCCACAGGATCTCGTCCTTGGAATAGAAGCCCACGGTCAGGCCGGGGAAGGCCGCCAGTGCGCCGCCGCCGATGATGAAGCACCAGAACACCAGCGGCAGCTTCTTGCGCAGGCCGCCCATCTTGAAGATGTCCTGCTCGTGGTGGCAGGCCAGGATCACGGCGCCCGCGGAAAGGAACAGCAGGGCCTTGAAGAAGGCGTGGGTCATCAGGTGGAAGATGGCGGCCGACCAGGCGCCGGCGCCCAGCGCCAGGAACATGTAGCCGATCTGGCTCATGGTCGAGTAGGCGAGGATGCGCTTGATGTCGGTCTGCACCAGGGCGGTGAAGCCGGCGAGCAGCAGGGTCGCCGCGCCGGTCAGGCCCACCATGGCCTGCGCGAACGGCGCCAGCTCGAACAGGGTGTGGGTGCGCGCGATCAGGTAGACGCCTGCCGTCACCATGGTGGCGGCGTGGATCAGCGCCGACACCGGGGTGGGGCCGGCCATCGCGTCGGGCAGCCAGGTCTGCAGCGGCAGCTGCGCCGACTTGCCGACCGCGCCGCCGAGCAGCAGCAGGGCGATCAGGGTGACGATCAGGCTGCCCGGCTGGAACACGGCCGGCGCCAGGATCAGCGCCTCCTGGATGTTCAGGGTGTGCAGGCTGTGGAACAGCAGGAACAGGCCCAGCGCCATGAAGGTGTCGCCGACGCGGGTGACGATGAAGGCCTTGCGCGCCGCCGCACCGTTGGCCGGGTCCTTGTACCAGAAGCCGATCAGCAGGTAGCTGCACAGGCCCACGCCTTCCCAGCCGAAGTACACGAACAGCAGGTTGTCGCCCAGCACCAGGAACAGCATGCTGGCCACGAACAGGTTCATGTAGGAGAAGAAGCGGCCGTAGCCGTCGTCGCCGCGCATGTACCAGGAGGCGAACAGGTGGATCAGGAAGCCCACCCCGGTGATCACGCCCATCATGGTCAGCGACAGGCCGTCGAGGCGCAGCGCGAACTGCGGCGCGAAGCTGCCGACGCTCATCCAGGTCCACAGCGGCTGTACGAAGGCGCCGCCCGGCGGCGGGTTCTGCATGAACTGCCAGCCGGCGACGGCGGTGACCAGGGCCGAGACGCCGATCGAGCCGACGCCGATCACGGCGGCGGCTTTTTCCGGGATGCGGCCGCGGCCGAAGGCCAGGATCAGGAAGCCGAGCAGGGGGGAGAGGAATGCCAGAAAGAGCAGGTTCATGGCGTCTAGCGATCGTACTGGTTGGACCGCTCTCCCGCCGGGAGAGGGGCAGGGGCGAGGGACCCCGACATCGACAAAGTGCGCGCTCCGCTGCCGCCGCGCCCCTCATCCCCCTCCCTTCGCCCGAGGGGGGAAGGGAGAACCGCCATTGCGCCGGGCTGCAGGGTCTTCATCCTTTCATCTCCCCCGCGGCGTCGGTGTCCAGCGTGCCGAAGCGCCGGTAGAGCTGCAGCACCAGGGCCAGGCCCACGCTGGCCTCGGCGGCGGCCAGGGTCAGCACCAGGATGAACATGATCTGGCCGTCCGCGGCGCCCCAGCGGCTGCCGGCGGCGACGAAGGCCAGTGCCGCGCTGTTCATCATCACCTCGATGCACATCAGCACGAACAGGATATTGCGGCGGATCAGGATGCC
>Ga0070741_10002887_pt1 | contig 44462 bp, 33 predicted proteins | sample Coa_R1_4_FD_66440 | JGI IMG/M metagenome (GOLD analysis project Ga0070741, IMG submission 66440) | Surface soil microbial communities from Centralia Pennsylvania, which are recovering from an underground coalmine fire - Coalmine... | ecosystem: Environmental > Terrestrial > Soil > Unclassified ... | reverse complement strand
TGCTTTAAAACCGCTATGATCTGCTCTTCACTGCGCCTGCTGCCACGCATCTTGTTTGCTCCTTTCCCTCTTGTGCAACTAACATTCTACGTGGAACATGTTTCGGGGAGCAGATCAGGATTATACGCCTGGATAGATGAAGTATTGAGAATAACGCTGCCCGATTGCATCTTTGACAACGCTGCCTTGGAAAGCCAAAACATCGCGAAGACATTGGTCCGGAATGTTCGCTCGAACTCCTCGCTTGTGACCTCGTGGAGCCCTTCATGCTCCATCTGGAAGGCGGCATTATTTACCAGAATGTCCAGCCGGCCAAACTCGCGGTAGGTGCGCTCGATCAGACTTAGACAGTGTCGCTCTTCCTGGATATCTCCCGGGATGGGAAGGGCTCTTCGGCCAGCCCTTTGTACCCATTCCACAGTTTCGTGTGCGTCTCCGTGCTCGCTCAGATAAGATATGACAACGTCCGCTCCTTCTCGCGCGTAAGCAATTGCGACGGCGCGTCCGATACCGCTATCCGCCCCGGTAATCAGGGCGACCTTGTTTTGCAGCCGGTTGTATCCACGGTAAGACGTCTCACCGTGATCGGACTGGGGTGTCATTTCCTTTTCGGTTCCAGGATGGCTGATTGGGGCCTGTCCGGAAACGTCTTTCGGACCTTGGTGGCGAGGGTCGTCACTTCTTTGCTTACTTGATAAGTCGCGGGCCATAACTCTCTCCTTTTTTCTATAGCGGATGTCGTAGTCGAGATCTAAGTAATCTGCAGGTGCATAAGTTTCTTATCGCGGATGTTGATAGCCGAATGATCGCCGAAAACCAATGCACTCCAAGGTCCAGGATTCGATGCTCGCCAGCCGCGCACGGTACAGCCGCAGTCAGTACTGCCCATATGGAGGGAAATACGGCCTTAGAATTGCATGTTAAAGCAGAGATGGCGGAGAGGAGGAATTATATGCGTAGAAGTATTGCCATAGCGATGATGGCATTGTCGGGGATTGTATTGAGAGCGGAAACAGCTCAGGAGCGCCTGAAGTATGCTTCCGATATCTTTAACGAGATCATGGCCACGCCCGACAAGGGTATTCCGAGAGATCTATTGGAGAAAGCCCACTGTATAGCAATAGTTCCGGGCCTAAAGCAGGCAGCTTTTGGTATAGGCGGGAAATATGGGCGAGGTTTCGCGCTGTGCCGACGGGGCCGAGGCGGCTGGGGCGCCCCGGCGGCGATCCGTGTCGAAGGAGGAAGCTTTGGATTCCAAATCGGAGCTTCCAGCACGGATGTTGTCATGCTTGTTATGAATGACCGGGGGATGAAGCGCCTGTTAGAGGACAAATTTACGCTTGGCGCCAACGCATCGGTTGCGGCGGGGCCCGTTGGGAGGTCCGCAACCGCTCTGACCGACGCCCAGCTATCGGCCGAAATTCTTTCCTGGTCAAGATCCAAAGGATTGTTCGCAGGAATTGCTTTGGAGGGTGCGACGATGCGCAATGATCTCGACGAAAATCAGGAACTGTACGGCCAAAAGCTGAGCAACAAAGACATACTGATGACGAACCGGAAAGCGCCGGCGGCGGCGCAACCGCTGATCGCCGCTTTAAACCGTTACTCCAGGCACGAAGCAACCGATAAGCCGCTTGAAACGCGAGCAGAAAAAGCCATAACGAGTAACGATTCCAAGGCAAAGACCAGCAAAGCAAAGTAACTTCTTTCTGCTTCAGTAACGTCCGGCGGGGAACCGGACGTTACTGTCATTTTGCGCGCTGCTTCATCCTCTTTTTTAAAAATCGAACTTCGCGCCAGGCTTGGCTCCATTGAAGCACGCCGCTGTATGAAAAATCGCAAAGTGCCAGATAAATTGGCTTGCCGCAGATTGCAAAAAAGCTTAGGCTTCCTTCGTTAGCCCTCGGATGGGTGTCGTAGTTAGACAAAAGGGCCTCAATCTCCTGGTCACGCCGAAGTTCGGGGTGCGAAGATCAACATGCAAGCATTGTGCAATCGCTCACAAGTCCGTGCGCGGTGCTTGGGGATCCAAGAAATCAACATCCAGAAAAGGAGGCTATCCCATGAAGAAGCTTTCGTTTCTCAATGTGCCGGCAATTGGAGCGGCATTAACCGGGCTGATTCTGGTAATGACGCCAACGGGCCCCTCTCATGCTCAGAACGCAGTTCCGCCAATCGGACTTAACGTTGCGTCTATCGAAAAGGTCGCGGGAGGATTCATGTTCGTGGAAGGACCCGTCTGGCATCATCAAACGCCTGCCCCCGGAGCCCTGGCCGCCGCATCCGGGCCGACTTCGTTCTTCGGCGATTTTCTCCTTTTCAGCGACATTCCCGCGAACATTATCTATAAATGGACCGAGTCCCGCGGCATCGAAGTATTTCGCACGAACACCAGCGCCGCCAATGGGAATACGCTGGATCTCAACAACCGGTTGATCACGTGCGAAGGGTTCCCTAACCGGCGCGTAGTCCGTATGAATCTGGACGGGACCCTTACGACGTTGGCCAGCAGATATCTGGGCAGAAAACTGAACGCTCCTAACGATGTGGTGGTGAAATCCGACGGCACGATATATTTTACGGATCCACCGTATAGTACGCCGACTGAGAACCTGGAGTTGAATTTTTTTGGAGTCTGGAAGCTGGATCTGGCGCATGGCACGCTCGTTCCTATCATCACGAACCTTGTGCGGCCCAATGGCATCGCGCTGGGACCCGGCGAAAAGAAGCTATATGTAAATGATTCCTGCCGTCCCGGCGAAGCCAACCCAGCAGGCGCAGAGTGCGTTGCCAGCGGTAGTCAAGGCGTGATTCGAGTATGGGATGTACTGCCGGATGGCTCAGTCGCGAACGGCCGCGTCTTTGCGAGACTGCTGGATCCCACAGCGGCGGACGGAGTGCCGGATGGCATGAAAGTGGATATCCGCGGCAATGTGTATTCTACCGGTCCCGGTGGCGTATGGGTGTTGGACCCCAACGGAACGCTCCTTGGCCGCATCAGGCTGCCCGAGACTGCCGCGAACGTCGGTTGGGGGCCGGCGAACTGGCCCTTTTTGCTCGCCGGTAGCAGAGACTTTCAGACGCTTTACGTGACTGCGTCAACCGGGCTGTACCGCGTTCGCCTGAAGATTCCCGGTTGTGGCCGGTGCTAAGGAACCGACCGCGTAGTCCAATCGGGCAGTGCAAGTATCGGAGTGAGGTTTCTGCGGAGCCGAGATGATTAGCTTTAAGCTTGGGTGACCTCCTCCCAATCCCTTCCGCCTAAGGCAACCGTGATCAGGCGCGCTGCCTCCCGGCACAATTGAGCTGCACGGGCCAAGCGTTTCGCAGGCAGCCTGTAAACAGGGCCTGAGAGACTCAAAGCCGCCCGGCAGTAGTCAAACGCATCGAAGACTGGCACAGCCACCGCGTGCAGGCCTTCCTCCAGTTCGCTCAGATTGGACGCCCACCCCTGGCGTCTCACTCGTTTCAGTTGGGATTCGAGAGTTTCCAGCCTGGTGATTGTCGAGTCCGTAAAAGCCTCTAGCGGCTGTTCCACCAGGCTCCTCCAGTCCTTTCCCGAGAACGCCAACAGAACCTTTCCATTAGCGGCGCAATGAGCTTTCGTCCGTCTGCCGGTCCACGTCCCGACACCCACGATATGGGGTCCATCGACTTGCGCGATGTTGACAACATCCCTCCCGTCCAGAACGGCGAGGTTCACCGTCTCACCTGTTTCGGCCGCCAGCATCTCCATCGGTCGGCGGGCGGCTTGCATCAGGCTCCGGCCGGTGATCGCCAAGAGTCCCAAGCGGCCCAGCTCGGGCCCGAGCCGAAGTGAGCGGTTCGCCGGCGTACGCTCCAGAAAACCTTTGCTGGCCAGCGTCGTTACCAGCCTGGAGGCTGTGCTCTTGTGGACCCCGAGCGCCGCCGCCAGCTCGGTGACGCTGTACTCCTGTCCCTCATTCCTGAATGCGCTGAGAATAGTTAAAACCCGGTCCGCAGATTGAATGTTGTTGTGCATTATGAGTCTGGGTGATTATAATGCAACAACGCAAATGCGTAAAGAGACATTTCTCGGATTCAGAGCAGGCTTCGGACGGTCGTGGAAAGACGTGTGAATTATGAAGAGAGACATTTTGGAACGGCTGAAGGAAGGAATTGTTTTGGGCGATGGCGGCTACATCATCGAGTTGGAGAGGCGCGGGTACGTAATTGCCGGAGCGTTCACTCCGGAACTCGCCGTCCAGCATCCCGAAGCAATCCGCGAAATGCACCGGGAATTTTTGAATGCCGGCGCGGAGGTGCTACAGGTGATGGCCTTTTACGGAAGCCGCGAGAAACTGGCGACCGTGGGGCAGGGTGAGAAGACCTTTGCCATTAATCAGGCGGCAACGCAAATTGCCAAGGATGTGGCTGGAGACCGCGCCCTGGTGGCCGGGGACCTCAGCGCGACCTGGAAATGGGATGGCGCGAGTCCATCCGCGCGATCCCTGGTTGCCGGAATGTTCGACGAGCAGATCGAAGCACAGGCAGGCGTGGATTTCTTTATCGGCGAGACCTTCTGGCATCTCGGTGAAGCCCGGTTGTGCCTGGAACGGATAAAGGCCAAAACGAAACTTCCGGCCATGATCACGATCGCGTTCCGCGGGGCCGACCGTACCGATGACGGCTTCTCCGCTGCCGATTGCGCACGCATTCTGACCGACGAAGGCGCGGACATCGTGGGCACCAATTGCATGCGCGACCCAGCACACACCTATCCAATTCTGGACCAGATGCGGAAATCCACTACGGCCTGGCTCGCTGCCCAGCCCGTGGCATTTCGCTGTTCTGACCAGACGCCCTGGTTCACGGGCAGCCCGGCTTTTCCGGACAGGCTGGAGCAGATCATGATCGACCGCTACGAGATGGCGGATTTCGCCCGGCGCGCCCGGGACATCGGAGTAAGCTATATCGGCAGTTGCTGCGGCAGCATCGCCACCCATGTGCGCGAAATGGCAAAAGCATTGGGCAAACAGCAAGCGCAAACTGTCTGGCAGCCGCGTCCCGAGGCTCCAATGTCGGAAACGGAATTCAACTGGGACCGCGCTCACGCCGCGCGCCGACCCTGAACACGCATGGACAGTTGCCGCGTAACCCTACGCGCTTGAATTAGATCTGCCCTATGAGTGCTGAGCATCTGCCCGCGGCAGCGGACACGGTAATTATCGGAGCGGGCATCGTCGGAACTAGTGCCGCGTACTTTCTGGCGGCCGTCCACGGCCGGCGCGATGTTGTGGTTCTGGAGCAGGGTCCATTATTCGAGGTGCGGGGCTCGACGTCGCATGCCCCTGGCCTGGTGTTTCAGACAAACCCCTCACGAACGGTTTGCCGGCTCGCAGGCTGGAGTGTGGAGCTGTATCGAAGTCTTGAGCATGAGGGCGATCCCTGCTTTTACCCGGTCGGCAGTATTGAAGTAGCGTTGTCTCCGGAGCGCCACCAGGAGCTCAAGCGGCGTCTCGGCTTTGCGCGCGCGTGGGGTCTTGCCGCTGATCTCCTCACACCTGCTGAAGTGCAGAGATTGGTCCCGATACTCGATGCGGCGCGCATTCAGAGCGGTTACTACGTTCCTTCGGACGGCGTTGCCAAAGGCGTCCGCCTGCTGCGAGCGTTGACTGCGCGGGCCCAGGCCGGCGGCGCGCAGTTCTACCCGGAAACACTCGTAACCGGGATTGAAAAAGCCGGCGGACGCGTGCGTGCAGTGCTCACCTCGCGGGGGCGCATTGCGGCGAATAACATGCTGCTCTGCGCCGGTATTTGGGGTCCGATTATTGGACGCATGGCCGGCGTGCCGGTACCCATGCTGCCGCTACAGCAGTTCTACGCCAGGACGTCGGCTCTCCCCGAACTTGCGGGAGCGCCCAGTGAAACCGAGCATCCAATCGTAAGAAACCAGGACCGGGCGATGTACTTCCGGCAGCACGGTGAATCCTATGGCATTGGTTCCTACCGGCATGAGCCGCTTCCGGTGATGACCGAGCAGTTGGCGCCCGGACAAAGCGCCTTGCGCGAGTTCAGCGACGAACACTTCCGCCCAGCATTGGCGGCTGCGAACGAACTATTTCCGTGCTTCCGCGCCGCTACGCTAGTCGAACGCTTGAACGGGATTTTCGCTTTTACGCCGGATGGACAATCGCTCCTGGGGCCATCGATGTATCTGGAAGGCTTGTGGCTCGCCGAGGCGTTCTGGGTCACGCACGCCGGCGGGGCCGGACGCGCGATCGCCGAATGGATGGTGAACGGCGCTCCCAGCATTGATCTTCATGAGCTGGACTGCAACCGGTTTCATTCCCACACATTCAGTGCAAGTTATGTGCGCCGCCGCGGGATCCAGCAGTACCGCGAAGTTTACGACATCATTCATCCTTCGCAGCAGATCGAGGATCCGCGAGGGCTGCGCGTAAGCCCGTTCCATCGCCGGCAAGAGGAGCTTGGCGCCGTCTTCTTCGAGAGCTGCGGTTGGGAACGGCCGCACTGGTATGGGGCGAACGAGAGCATCGTGGCACCAGACGACACCCCGCCGCGCGATGGCTGGACTGCGCGAAACTGGTCCCCAATTATCGGGACTGAACACCGGGCTGCTCGCGAGCGCGTCGCCATGTTTGACCTGACTCCGTTCACTAAGTTGGAGGTTTCCGGCTCCGGCGCGCTCCGCTTTCTTGAGGGGCTGGCAGCGAACCGTATCGACCACCCATGTGGCCGCATCACCTATACCTCCCTGCTGAACCAGCACGGGGGAATAGAATGCGACCTCACTATCACGCGGCAGGAGGACTGCCGCTTTCTGATCGTCACTGGAGCCCTGGCCGGCATGCATGACCTCGCGTGGATACGCCGCGCAGCGCCGCGGGACGGCTCCGTCCATATCAGCAACCTGACCTCTGCCTGGTGCGCCATCGGGGTCTGGGGGCCCAGAGCGCGCGACCTGGTGCAATCAGTAAGTGAGGACGATCTCTCCGATGCCGCCTTTCCGTATCTCACTGCCCGGGAGATTTCCATCGGGTATGCGCCTGCCTTGGCACTGAGAATTTCATATGTCGGGGAACTTGGCTGGGAAATCTATGCACCTACCGAATATGGCCTCTACGTGTGGGACACGCTGTGGCGGGCCGGCCAGCGTTTTGGGATCGCTGCTGCCGGGGGCGGCGCCTTCGATTCATTGCGCCTGGAAAAAGGCTACCGGCTTTGGGGAGCGGATATCGATCCTCAGCACAACCCCTACGAAGCAGGCCTTGGGTTTGCAGTGCGCTGGAACAAGGGCGAGTTCCGTGGCCGCGCAGCCCTCGAACGGGCCCGACAGGAAGGAATCCGGCGAAAGCTCTGTTGCCTCACGCTTGATGACCCCTGCGCTGTAGTTATGGGCAAGGAACCCATCCTCCGCGACGGCGCGACTCTGGGCTACGTTACCAGCGCCGCCTATGGATATACGATTCAGCGCGGCATCGCTTATGGGTATCTTCCGGCTGAGTTCGCCGTCGAGGGTACGCAGCTCCAGGTGCTCTTTTTCAACCAGCGTATCCCGGCCACCGTAAGGAGCGAGCCCCTGTTTGACCCGCAAAACCTGCGGCTCAGGAGCTGAAGCCGCTACAAAAGCAGCCGCGGCTCCGTACGCAACCAGTGCTTCTGAAAGAATAAGACGCCGTTGCGGGTTACATGTAAATTGATGGAGATATGAAACTCATTCCCGGTTGCGCGGATCGCACTTTCCGCCGTCACTTCTATAATGCCGTCCTCCCGGCGAAACGCGATCTTGTGTATCCCAACGATCGAAGCGTGAGCGGGGTTATCGGCTGAAGCAGAACAACGGAATTCGCTCTCTGAGATCACGGAACCGAGTTGCTCATCGAGCATCGTTGTGCCTCCGGAGCGGAAAACCACGGAGGCGGTGTTAGTAAGTTGATCGTAAATAACCTGCTGCGTGGGGGGATTACTACTCCCGGTGACTACACTGCGAAGACTTGGAGGGGGAAGAAGCTCGGGGGCGGGGAGAGTGGATTTCGGCGCGACCGGCAAGACGATTCGGGAAAGGTGAGCGCCTCCGCGATAAACCCGGTTCAAAGCCTTGTAAGGGGTCGGCCAAAGATTCGGAAAGTCGGCACTCGAGATCGCCAAGCGAAGACGATATCCAGGCCGGATAATCCAGCCTGTCGGAGCCATCGGAATTTTCAGCTCGTAAATTTCACCCGGCTGCATCGGCTCGGGATTCGCCAATGAATTGCGGCGCGTTCCGTTCAACGCGCCATCCGTGATCAGAGTAGAGCGGCCGTCCGGCGCGACTTCGGCCAGCTTCGCCACGAAGGTGGCCACCTTTGCGCTGGAAGCGCCGTGCAAAATCACTTGCGGCCAGCCGAGAATGTGCGTTTCGCGCTCGAATGCGGGAGTTGTATAAACCAGCGAGTACGCTTCGTCGGCCCGTTGATCGTCGGCTAAATAAAAGCGAATAGAGCCGGCCGACCAATACGCATTATTGATACCCACGGTGCTCTTATATTCGAGCTCATCGAACTCCTGCTCCGGCTTTCCGGTTTGTGTCTCGGCGAGACGGCCGCCCTCCTGAAGATAGAAGATCATCTCCTTAGTCGTGGGGACGGGGAACGTTTCGTCGCTGCGCCACACTCCATCGATGACGTCCGCCCTACGATCCGGCCCCGCGGGTTGCTGCATGTAGAAGGTGACTGGCGGCTCCTTCATGATTCCCGTGTCCTCGTTGCGAAGCCAATGCGCGAAGAATCGAGTCGCCTCATTGATCCAGTCGATACGAGGGCCCGGTATCGAGGCGTGGGGCGCGGTATGGACCCATGGGCCGATCAGCAGCTTTTTCGGAGCTTTCAAGTGGGTGTACATGCGCAGCATGGCATTGACATATCCGTCGTGCCAGCCGCCGATCAGGAAAACCGGAATCCGGATTCGGTCATAATCGGGACGCAGCGAACCGTTACGCCAATAGGGTCCATCGACCTGGTGACTCATCCACTCCAGGAGGTACGGCTCATTCTGCTCGAGCCGTTCCTTCCACATCTCGGCCCACTTGGGTCCCGCGAGTTCCGGCAGAGGCGGAAGGGCGTTCATAGCGATCATTCGGCCGCCGTATGTGCCCACGTCGTAATACATACGCATGTTGCCGCCGCGATCGTAATGACAATCATCGGTGTAGCGATCGTCGGTGGCATAGAGCGGTACAATCGCCTTCAAATGAGGCGGGCGATGGGAAGCGACCTGTAGCGCTGTGAATCCGCTGTAAGAGGATCCATACATCCCGACGTTTCCATTGGACCAGGATTGGCGCGCCAGCCACTCTACTGCATCGACGCCATCTTCCTGCTCCTGGAGCCGGTACTCATCGGTGTTGCTCCCTTCCGAGGTGCCCGTACCGCGTGCGTCCAGACGCACGGATGCGAAACCTCGCTCCGCAAAATAGAAATGTTCTCCCACGCCTCCACGCCCGACATCATCTTTGCGGTACGGGTGATACATGACGATGATGGGGAAACGCCCTTCGGCGTCCGGACGGAAGATATCGGCTGAAAGGCGCTTGCCGTCGCGCATCGGGATCATAACTGCGCGTTCGGCTCGAACCTTGTACGGAGCACTGATAGCTACGGGTTTTGCAGATAGCACTGGAGAAGTTCCGATCGCGAATATCTGGCCGAACAGCGCGAGAGCCAGAAATTTTACCGCTTGTTTCTGAATCATACCCTTTCTTAGGGCTCCTTGGCCGCGGACTTGGTGGATACCTATCATAGGAGTCCGGCAGAGTCAAGCATGCTTAGAGCGGCCGTTACGCTGTACTTCGCCGTGCCCACAAGCGATAGACCGGAAGGCCCGCGATCACGATCAGCAGGCCCGGCCACGTGTATCTGGGCTTGTAAATCAACAGTGCGATCATAATGGCAGTCGCGAGCACGATATACAGAGCTGGAATCCACGGATAACCCAGAGCTTTGTATGGACGTTCGATGTCAGGGCTCCGAGCGCGCAGACGAAAGACAGCGGCAACTGTCAGCACGTAGAAGAGCAGCACCGCAAATACGACGTAGTCGACCAGGTCGCTGTATGTTCCCGAAAGAGTCAGCAGAGAAGCCCATCCGGCTTGCATGACGAGACTGGCCGCGGGCACCCCGTGGCGGTTGAGTTTCCCTGCCCGTCTGAAAAAAACCCCGTCATGCGCCATCGCATAATAGACGCGAGCCCCGGCCAGGATCATCCCGTTATTGGACCCGAATGTGGAAATCAGAATTGCAACCGCCATAAAGACATCAGCGCCGGGGCCCAGGACGATCCGGGCGGCTGCGGTAGCGACGCGGTCTTGGGGCGCGTATTGAATCTCCTGGAGCCGTAGCGAGCAGATGTAGGCCAGGTTCGCCAGTACATAAACCGTCATCACGACGGTTACGCCCAAAACGATGCTGAGCGGCACATTGCGGCGAGGATTCTTCACCTCAGCGGCAGTGAACGTGATGTTGTTCCACGCGTCGTAGGAGAAAAACACACCGACTAAAGCGATTGCCAGAATCGGCGGGAATGCAGACCAGTTCAGAACCTGGCCGTTGCGCACCGGCGTCCAGAATTGCGCTTCGTGTGCTGCCGAACCTGGGACGATTCGCAGAAGTGCCGGAACGATCAGCGCGGCCAGAGCCGCAAGTTTCGCAACGGTGAACACGTTCTGGACGGTTTTCCCCGCGCGAATGCCGCGAGCATTTATCACCGTGAGCAGGACCACGACGATCACAGCCACTAAGCGCTGGTCGAATCCGGAGAAAGCGGGCGCCGCAATTTCGAAGAACCTTGCGAATGCTACCGCTACCGCGGCGATGCTTCCGGTCTGGATAACGAGGAACAGAGTCCACCCGTAAAGGAACCCGATCAGCGGTCCGTGAGCTTCACGCAGATAGATATACTGACCACCGGCCTCAGGCATCATGGCCGCTAGCTCGCCATAACTCAGGGCGGCCATCACGGTCATAACACCTCCGATAATCCAGGTCATCAGCAGCCAACCAGGAGAGCCGACCTGCCGAGCAATATCAGCCGGCACCAGGAAGATTCCGGAACCGATAATCGTACCGGCGACGAGCAGAGTGGAGTCGAAGAGGCCGAGGCCGCGAATAAACGTCCTGTCCATGGTATGGAAAGCATTGCGACAGCAGGGCCGATCTGTCAAGACAAATAATCCGTTGCTTTCGACTACCCGCGATTTCCAAGGCTGGGTGCGGCGGGTGGGGCGGTTGAGATCAGAGAAACCAGGTGAGTACCAGAGCTATGCTGGCTGCGAAAATCGCTGCCGTGGTAATCCAGCCCAAAATGTTCATGGCACGCCCATTTACCTTGTCTCCCATGATGCTCCGTTTATTTGTCATTAACATGATGAGCAGCATCAGCGGAGGCGTCGAAAATCCCTGAACGATTCCGGCGACCACGAGAGCTTTCATGGGGTTGATTCCCAGAAAGTTCATTGCAATGCCGATCAGCGTGAAAAATGCAATCGCGAGATAAAACCGCTTGGCCTGCACCGGTTGTTTGCCCAGTCCATACTTCCAGCCCACTGTTTGGCACAGGTCGTAAGCCGCTCCGCCCGTCATAACCGGCACCGCGAGAAATCCGACTCCGATGACGCCAAGTGCGAACAACACCTTGGCAGCATTGCCGGCAAGGGGTGCGAGCGATTGGGCCGCTTGTGCCGCGCTCTCAATATCGGTGTTACCTTCCCGGAAGAGGGTTGAGGCGGTCGCCAGAATGATAAAATACATCGCCACGTTCGAGAAGAACATTCCGAAAAGTACATCTCGCTGCGAGTGCCGTAATTCCTGCTTAGTAGCCCCTCTTCGCTGCGATAACAGCACGCGTCCGGATTCCTTTTCTTCCTCGACCTCCTCGTTCGACTGCCACGTATAAAGGTATGCCGAGAGCGTGGTACCAATTACTGCTACGACCATGGAAAGGAATTCCCGATCAAAACGAATAGTGGGAATTAGGCTGTTCTTTAAAACGTCAAACCAATCCGGCTTCGCGAGAACGGCTGCTGGTATGTAAGCTAACAGCGCAAGCGCAAGAATGCGAAACACATTCCGCATCATCGCGTAGGAACCCCAGGTTTGAAGACAGACCAGGCCGATGCCTACCAGGGGAACTAGAATTGCGATCGGTATCGGTATCAGCAGATTTATGGCGGCGGCAACACCGCCGAGGTCCGCACCCGCTTCAATCGTATTTCCGATCAGGACGCCAATCAGGGTTGGATAAAGTACCTTTCGAGGGTAATTCTTTCGCAGAACAGCGAACAGACCTTGCCCGGCCACCTGGCCAAGCTTGGCGGAAAGATACACGACGGCGAACATCATGGGGAAAGTAACCGGCGCCATCCACAGCAGTGCCGGGCCGAACCTCGCCCCTGCGCTAGCGTACGTTCCGATCGCTGACGGATCGTCATCCGCCGCACCGGTAATCAGGCCAAGTCCAATCGCGCGAATAAAACCCGGCTGCCGCCGCACTGCCCCGTCGTCACGAGGCGTTTGCGAGCCCGCTGCCGCTGTTCTGCGAGCAATCTGCGGATCGGCCATGTTCGTCTTTTTGCTAACGGCGGAAGCAAGGCTTGTACAACGTGAGCGTCCGAAGCCGTCCTGATTTTCCGGAGCACATGGGATGCCGCCCTCGTTGTTATACTCGCCTAAGCCGAAGCAGCCTTCTGGGACGGGGTAGACAGCCGCCGCCGGCTGCCTGATGTTTTCTTCTGATGGCGGCGGCCATGGCTATTTGGGGCGAGTTCGGGTGCGCTGGAGCATTTTTTGTACCCGTTCCGTGAACTGGGTTGCGGTGTACGGTTTCTGGATAAATCCTTCCATTCTTCCCGGCCCAAACCGGCTAGATGCCATCAATTCACTGTACCCGCTAGAGATCAGAATCGGCGCTTCCGGCCGAATGGCCTTAATTCGCTGGTAGGCTTGTTCGCCATCCATTACCGGCATTGCCAAATCGAGGACCACGAGTTCTATAGCGGGATTGCGCTCAAACAGTTCGACGGCCTCCCTGCCGTTTTCGGCAGTAATCACCCGATAACCACGGCGCTCCAGGGCCCTGCGAGAGATTTCGCGTACCAGGCGATCGTCATCCGCAACAAGTATTGTTCCCGTTCCGTGGACGTCTGAACTTGGCTGGTTCCCTCTCCATGGGCCTGCAGGGCGTCCTGCAGACGGTAGAAGCACACGGAATGTACTTCCGATTCCAGGCGAGCTTATCACTTGAATGCCCCCGCGATGACCCCGGACGATTCCGGCGACCGCCGCCAATCCCAATCCACGGCCGGTGAACTTGGTAGTAAAGAAAGGATCAAAAATTCGCGATTTTATCTCCTCGTGCATTCCTGAACCGTTGTCTTCCACTTGAAGAACCACATAATCACCGGGGGCAAGGTGACTCAGCCCTTCCGCCCCGGCAAGATATTCAGGAGCCAGAAGCTCTCGACGGGTTGAAATTTTGATTGTGCCGTCACCTTCGATTGCTTCGGCGGCGTTAATCACAAGGTTCATTGCGACCTGCTGCATCTGAGTGGGATCCGCTTCAATGGCGGGCAAATCCGTGTCCAGCCGAAGCTGCAACTGCACCCGCTCCGGTATGGAGGCGCGAATGAGCTCCAGGATTTCGGACACCGCATCGGAAATGCTGAAAGTCTCGACTTTGAATCGTCCTTTCCCCGCGTATGCCAGTAATTGCCGCGTCAGGTCCGCGGCGCGCTGGCCCGCAGTGACGACTTCATCGACCAGCCGCTTTGCGGGCGCGTTCGGAGATAACTCCTCCGAGGCGAGGCTCGCATTTCCAATGATTCCGGTCAGCAGATTGTTAAAATCATGGGCTATCCCGCCCGCCAACAAGCCGATGCTCTCGAGTTTCTGCGCCTCGCGCATCGCCATCTCGTTGTTCTTGCGCTCGGTGATGTCGCGCATAATTTTGGCAAATCCGCGGAGACTGCCGTCGGGATGCCATAGCGGCGTCATGACCCCGCTCGCGAAAAACCGGGTACCGTTTCTGCGGACGTGCCAGCGCTCATCTTCTGCCCGGCCATCGCGCATGGCTGCCTCAAATTCATGCGCAGGCTCGCCCCGCTCCCTGTCTTCCGGTGTGAACAGGACTGCAGCGCTGCGGCCCACGATCTCGGAATCGTTGTAGCCCACCATTTTTTCCGCTCCGGTGTTCCAGCTCACAATCGTACCCTGGCCGTCCATCATAAAGATGGCGTAATCTTTCACTCCTTCCACGAGGATACGAAAACGTTCCTCGGTTTCCCGAAGAGCCGATTCAGCCCGCCTCCTTTCCGAGATGTCCCGAATATTCGTCTGGATCAGATCAAGCGGGCCCTCCAGGTATCGGTTGCATACAAGCTCGCAGGGCAGCATAACGCCCGTTTTTGTGGCGAGATCATTCTCGCTTCGAAATGTTTCGGACGACTGTAACGCGTCGAACACTCTCCTGCCGATGTCGTTGGGAATAAACGGTGGGCACGCCCAGACCGCTCGGGCGCGCAGTTCGCTTTCGTCAAAGCCTGTTATCTCAACGGTGTGGCGATTGAAGTCGAGAATCTGCCCGTTGCTTGCGTCGATAAGAACGATCGCGTCTTTCGCCGTCTCAAAGAGCCGGCGGTAACGCCTCTCCAGATTGACATTCGATTCTGTAATATCGTGAGCTGTGGCAAACATGCGGCCGCCGTAATAACTAATGTTCCAGCGCAACCATCGATAGGCCCCATCAGCGGTTCGGAGGCGGTTTTCAAATTGAGACAATTTTACGCGGCCGTTCAGCAGACCGTCTAAAGATTTCGCGAATGCCGCCTCGTCTTGCGGATGTACCAGGTCAACTATATTCGTTCCTTCGAGATCTTGCGTAGAATAACCCAGAGTTCGCTGGGTCGACCGATTGGCTCTGATGATATTACCCGCTGAGCTGAGGATGCAGCAGACATCCGGTGAAAGCTCAAAAAACTGAAGCGTCTCGTCGCTATCACTGAGATCCCGAGCCATCATGGCCGCGACTGATCTGTGCACGGCGGGTTCCAATATGTGCTGGCCGACAGGCGCTCGATTCCCGGTTGACATTTTCTGTGCCAAAGTCGGCTTTCCAACCACTCTAATTTGGCTGCTGCGGACTAAATCGGCATAACTTGAAAATCAGGGCGCACACGCCGGAGGAACTAAGATACTCACGGCCGGATCACGAATTCGATGGCCACGGCGAACGAGATCCGGTCTGGAGCTTCGAGCCGGCAATATCAATACGCGACGTGATATAGTGCGAAACCATGCGCCTTACCTCAATGCTGCTTGTGGCAGCCATTACGCAGGCAGCCGCTCCGCGGATCGATTCCAATGTAATTTACGGCATGTACTCCGGTCTCGCGCTGCTCATGGAAGTGTATTATCCGGAGAAGTCGAACGGCTACGGCATCGTTTTTATCTCCGGCAGCGGATGGCATGCCCCGCAAGAGTATAATGCCGAACCACTCTCGCAGGGGGCGCAGGGCAAGCTCTATGCGCCCCGCCTCACAGCCGCAGGATATACCGTGTTCTCGATTGCACACCGAGCGGCGCCGCGTTTTCGCTATCCCGCCGCAATCGAAGACGCACAGCGCGCTGTGCGTTACGTCAGACATCACGCGGCGCAGTACAACATCAGGGCAGACCGGATCGGTGCGGTCGGCGGCTCATCGGGCGGCCACCTCGTACTGATGCTCGGGCTGGCGGATAACAAGGGCGATCCCCTGGACGCGGATCCCGTGAATCGGGAGAGTGCGAAGGTGCAATGCGTTGTAGCTCGGGCGGCGCCGGCGGACTTGGCGGGAATGTCGCATTCGGGCGGCGGTGGGGCTATCGTCTCGTTTCTCGGCATGCTGCCTCCGGCCAGCGAAACGGCACACACAACCGAAGCACGCGCCTACCGCGAGGCGTCGCCAATTTCCTATGTAAGCGGGGACGATCCTCCGGTACTGTTGATACACGGAGACGCAGACAAAACATTTCCTGTTGGTCAATCGGCATTGATGGAGGCTGCACTGCTGAAGTCGGGAGTCAAGGTGAAGTTGTTGCGAATCGCCGGCGGGACACACGGTCCGACTTTTGGGGATCCCGCTAATGCACCGGACTATATGGGCGAGATGGTGAGATGGTTAGACCAGTATCTGCGGAATGGCCGTTAAGAATACTCGCATTGTGAGACTATCTGAGTTCTAGAGGATGTCGTGAAATCGGTCCCGCTTGGTCCTTTGCTCTATGAATTCGATCGCTATGTGCAGCCCCGCATCCGCATTTTTCCGGGTGAGTCGCTGATCGTTGCAACCGAAGACGCTTTCTCCGGACAGATCCGGACTGATAACGATCGGCGCGACAAATCGAAGGTCCCCTTCAGCAATCCGCTAACTGGCCCTATCTTTCTCGAAGGAGCAGAACCTAAGGACACGCTCGCCGTGACCATTCGATCGATCCGGCCAACACTGAACACGTGCTTCACGCGCACGGCAGATCCTCACCAGCTTTGCGAATGGCTCGGAACGGATTGTCCTCACGGAACACACGTCTGTGAAATCTCCGGCGGCCTGATTCACTGGAGCGACAAGATCCGAATTCCGTACACGCCGATGCTTGGATGCATCGGGACCAGCCCTGCCTGGGGTGTGCCATCAACACTGCCTGCGGGTTCTCACGGCGGCAACATGGACATCGTAGAAGTGTGTCCAGGCAGTACCATTTATCTGCCGGTGTTTGTCCCCGGGGCCTTGTTGTACCTCGGCGATGCGCATGCGGCCATGGGTCATGGAGAATTGTCGGCGAACGGACTGGAGATGCCCGCAGAAACGGAGATCACGGTCGACCTCATCAAAGGAAACCCGATTCCGGGACCACGGATCGCAAACCAGACCGAGATCATGACGGTCGCAAGCGGCTGTCCGATGGAGCGGTCGATCGCGGAGGCATACGCTCATCTCATTCTATGGTTGGAAAGTGAATACGGCTGGAATCGATGGAAAGCTTACGACCTCCTTACGCATGTAGGGCGGATCTCCGTCGGCTACTACGGCATCGGAACCGTAGCGGCGAAGATCGAGAAGCGTTATCTGTAAGCGCCCCAAGGAAGTGCTTCGCTTGGAGACCGGGCACTTAAAAATAGAACTTCAGCGCCATTTGAACTTGCCGGGCAGGAGTGGATGTGCTGAAAATCTGCCCGAAGGTCCCGCTATTTACGGACGTATCAGGGGCTGCGAAGTGCGGGTGGTTCAAGGCATTGAAAGCCTCCGCCCGGTACTCGAGCCGCATTCCCTCCCGGATTCTGCTGAGCGAGAATTGTTTGAACACGGAAAGATTCGCGATGTTGATTCCCGGCGCTCTCAGGTTGCCTAACGTTCTGGGAGCCGACCCCAGAGTAAACGGCGGGGGCGCTACGGCTACCTCGGGGTTTCCAAAGTACTGATTCACCAGGTCGGAATTCGAGCCGCTGCCTTTCTTCAGCGTATCCAGAAGATCAGGCCGCTGCGGACCGTATGTCGGGATGCTCTGACCGTTCGCCAGACTCAGACCGAGCGGCTGCCCGCTGGCAAATTGCCAGATGCCATTTGTCTTCCAGCCTCCCAGAAAGCCATCGATCCACGGACTCCAGCCGCGTCCGAGCAAGCGGCCCCGGCCGATGGGGATGTCCCAGACATAGCTGATATTCAGCACATGAGTGGAATCGAACTGCGAAAGGCTGCGCTCCAGCCGGCGGTTGTTGGGATCCTGAAGGCTGTTGAATCCGCCAGGTGCGAGCCATGATGTCAAACCCTGGCCCGATGAGTCGTCGATCGACTTTGAGAGCGTGTAAGTCACCAGGAATTGCAGCCCCTTGGATAAGCGCTTCTCGGCGCGTAATTGGAGCGAATGGTAGATCGAGTTAGCGACCGGCAGCGAGTCGACGGAAAAGCTCGTAAACTGCGGATGCGGCAGTAGTAGTTGATACGCGGGAACGGTCGGGCCGGATAATGCTCCCGACCGGATGATACCGAAAAATGGGTTCGGCACCTGCTCATTGAGCGCCGTGATCTGAGCCAGCGGCGCTCCGGCCAGTTCCGGCAAATGGTTGAACTCTTCGGCTCCTCCGTAATACAAGTGCGTCCCCTTCATGCCGACGTAACTTGCTTCCAGGACCACGTTGCCCGGTACCTGCTTCTGGAGCCCCAAGCTCCAACTCTGTTCGTAAGGAGTCGTGTGGATAGTGCGGAACGGGCCCTGCACACTGTCTCCAACGAAGGACAAAAGACCTTGTGAAGCGAAGATGGGCATGTTCGGACCCGTCCCGGGAAAAGGATCGCTCAGGCGGGCCCATGGTGTCACACGATCATTCTGATAAGTGGTGATCCAGGGAGTGGTTTGGGAAAATCCCTGGAAGCCCGAAGCCACGGTTCCCGCTACACCGTTACGCGGCGGGTCGTAGAAAATTCCATAACCGCCGCGAATTACGAAATTGGGACGCATCGTGTAAGCAAAACCAAATCGCGGGCCAAAGTCGTTGTAGTCCAAGCCGGTAACATTCCTATGCTGCGCGTCAGCGTAAACCAGTCCCCCTTTCAAGTTGGGCAGTCCGGGTACCTGAAGCGGGGAGGGCGCATCGGGATCGAGATAGTTCATATGATTGAACCGTTCCGTACGCGGCAAGCTGATGTCGTAGCGGAGCCCGATATTCAGAGTAAGTTTGTCTGTCGCTCGAAAATTGTCCTGGATGTAACCGGCATATTGAAAACTTTGCGTGGCCGGCCTGGCAGCTATCTCGTAACTGCCGCTAGCTCCGACACCCATCAGAAGACTCGCCATCGCATCTCCGCCGCCGGACTCGGGGAACTGCGAAGTGCCGGTGAAGCTGAAGCTGAATGTCCCGGTTGCGGAGTTCGGCTGAAGAAAACTAACCCGGCGAAGACGCCCTTCCCATCCGAATTTTAAGTCATGACGGCCTTCGAGCCTGCTCATACTTACGAGCAGGTGGTGCGTCTCCGGCGTCTGCCAGAAGAACCCCCAAGGCACGTTACCGAGGCTCAGGTCGCCGTGGGCATAGTTAGACACACTGATACCCGGCACAGCGCGCAGACCGGACACTTTCATGTATTCGGGGAAACCGAGCTCCTTCGAGATATCGAAGTCCGGATACATCGTATCCAGAACTCCCGCGCCGCTCTTGACGGGATTCACGATATATCCCAAAGAAACGTTGAGCAAGGTTTTGGGATTGAAGATATGCGTATAATTCACGACGCCCTGGTATGCGTTCCACCGCTGAAGTCCCTCGCTAAAAGGATCGGCCGGACTTGCAAAGACGTTGGTTTGCGTGGCGTGCTGAAGACGCTGTGTGAACCTGCCGCTGATCCTGTCTCTTTCGCTGAACGAGTGGTCGATCTTAATGCCGAACTTGTTGCGAATGGTCGGGTTCGAAAATGAACTGAAGAAATTGGCCAGACGGTTGTAGCTTGGCGTGCCCACGTTGATATTGGGCTGCGGATAGTAGGACATAAGCCGCTGTGCGACCGGATCGATGAGGTTCCCCGGACGCGCGGGGAGCTGATACGGAGTTCCGTTCAGCTTCGGACTGCCCGGGCTTTGATACGTAGCCAGATTGTTAAATGGGATGTACCCAGAACGCACTGCGCCGCCCTTACTGGCATCGTATACGCCCGTGTAAGGGTCCCATAACTGCCCTTCAGGACTGCGGCACATGCCATTGGAATTGAAGCCCGCGGCGCAGATCTCGCCGAAATCACCCTTCCGCTCAGCGGCGCTCGGAACACCGACCGTGGCGTTGCCGGGATCCTTCGTTCTGACGGACTCGTAATCGAAAAAGAAGAACGTCTTATTCTTCTTGATTGGACCGCCGACGGTGCCACCGAATTGGTTATATCGGAGGATGGGACGCGGGGAACCGTTCAGGTTGTTAAACCAGTCGTTCGCGGAAAGCTTGTCGTTGCGCAGGAATTCATAGAGGTTTCCGTGAAAGGAGTTCGTTCCCGAACGGATGACGACATTGATTACCGAATTTCCGCTGTAACCCGCGATATCAGCGCTGAAGTTGCTCTGGATTTTGAACTCTTCCACCGCATCAACATCCGGAGCCTCGACCGTGGCCTGAACCCCGCCATGCGAAATCATAATGTTTGCTGATACGCCATCGATCAGGACGTCCGCGTTCGAGTTGCGGCTGCCGTTCACCACGATGTTGTTGTTTTCCTCCGTCCCATAACCTTCGCCGGCAACTCGCGTAACACCGGGCGCCAGGCGCGCCAGGTCCAGAACGTTGCGGCCGATTAACGGCAGATCGTTGACGAAGTTGCGGTTCAGCGTTTGGCCCGTGGCGGCATCTTGCGAGGCCAGCAGAGGCGCTTCTCCCAGCACTTGCACACTTTGCTGCGGCTCACCCACTTCCAGGCGAACATCGACATTCGTATTCACGTCCACATTCAACACAATCCCTTCGCGGACGTATGCCTTAAATCCCGTGGCCGTGGCTGTCAGGCGGTATTTTCCAGGAGGAAGCGAGCGCAAGAGGTATCGGCCGGATGCATCCGTCTGAGCGTTGTAATCATAGCCTTTGTTGACGTCTATCAGCCTCACCGCAACTCCCGGCACCGACGCCCCGGACGGATCCGTAACGACGCCTGTCAACGAACTGCTGTATACTTGCGCCCGCACGGAATCCGGAGTCAGGCTTGTGAGTCCTAGGAGAATCGCAAAAGTAGCACGTTGTTTCGACATACTCACCCCTCAAACGGCCGCCCTCTCGGACCTGCCAGACAAGTTACCGCGGTCTATTCTCCTCCGAGGCTTCAGTGGAAGCCGCGGCTCTGGGAAAGCCGGAAAACGCCCGACGTACCTCCGTGTTCAGCTTCTCGAGATCTTCATCGGAAGCATTCAGCCTGAGCAACAAAGTTTGCATTGCATTACTGGGCTCATTTACAGGTCGCGTCGTTTCCGTAAATGCGCCGATAGTCAGGCTCGCCGCCAGATCCACAGTGCTGTGAAGGCGCAGCACCGAATTGGCAACGGGATCGCGCACAAAGCTCTCCTGCTCGATAGCCGGAACCTTTTGTTCCAATGAGCCGGATGGAGCAAGCGCCTTCAGGATGGGAACTAGTCGGGTTTGCCATCGCTCCAGCTCATTGGCCAAAGCATTCAGATGATCCCGGACCATAAGTTCCACTAACCCACGAGTTGAAGTACGTAATTCATCTCTGTGGACAAATGGCTCCCATTCAACGATGCGTCGCAAAGCCCAGACCTGCGCCAGTGCCCGTTCCGAATGAGCGAGGGCGTCACGCGAAAGACCGGCAATCTCCTCCCGCACGCACGTGTCCTGACCGCGATTTTCGCGCTCTCGGCACTTCGTCGCGGCGAAGTACTGTCGTAATAAATCCTCACTCGCAAGCCTGGGTTGCGTGTCAGCAACAGACTCTTCAGTCACGCGGGGGATGGCCGCAGGGTCAGTTTCAGAATTCCGCACGGGCGCCGCCGCTTCTACCTCAGTGACCGTACGGATATTTGGCGAGACATGCAGAATTCCCCGCAATGCGCGAACCACATCCTCCTTGCGTTCTTCGCTGTCCACCACTCCCTCGACTTCGATGCTGCCGGCGCTGCGATGCACCGTGATCGGCCGGCCGATGCACGCGTTGACGCTGTGGAGCGCGTACTGTACCTCGACCTCCGCAGCCATAAGGTCGACAGCGCTGGGCGGCACGACTTCTTCGCGGAGCGGCAACTCGAAGGGCACTGGAGCCGGCACAATCCGCAGAACCGGCGGGTACGGAAGACTCGCGGGAACAGGCGCAGGTTCGGCGAAGATGGAGGACGGCACATGATTGAGGGCCATCACATCAAACGCAATCTCTCCCAGCGAATAGTCCACAACTTCTCCCGGCTTTTGAATCACTAGCCGTTCTCCGACCGGATGCCAGTCTGCCGCACGAACCGTAAACTCGGCGGCAACGATTCCCTCGGCAGATGCAGGACCTTCTCGGGAAACCTTTAAGATCGCGGCTTTTTCGCCATTCGGCAGTCTGCCTTCCAGCACCTTCTCCGACTGCTGCGGAATTGAAGCCCGCCAGGCTTCGTAGTTCCCCGGCGATAGAGGCCGTTCCCAATCTGCCCGATGACTTTTGTATAGGTCCTCCAAATCCTGGAGCGGGCCAGTTGTACCGCTGCCTGGCGGCTTGGTAGTTCCACGCAATAGGGTGACCGGTCCCGTCTCTTTTGCGACCCCCTTTACCCGGCGGCGCACGCGATTGTTCCCGGTATCATTCCAGATTTCCCAGGTCGCCATTTCCACACGGCCGCGGGAAGTGCGACGCAGCTCCAGTTTCCTGTAAATCACGGGCGATGGGACCCGGCGCAGCGTCCGGGTCTCGCTTTGCCTCACCTGAGACAAAATTTCCTTCGCCGAGACCGGTTGAGCGACATGTAAGCGGAAGAAAATAGCTGCGAGGAGGCCGACTGAGGCAAACAGAATCGCCAGCCGAACCAGCAAGGCTTGAGCAAACAGTCCCTTGCCAGAGCATCCGCGAATTGCATCTGAGAACAGGCTGGCGCCGCCAGACTCGTGTTCGAGCCGGTCCAATTTCGCCGCAAATCTCTGGGAGGCCTGCTGGGGAAACGTCGGCGCGCCTTCGAACGAGGAATTCCGAGCGTCCATGAAGGCGGCGATCGCCCGGTCAATCTTGTCCAGTGTGAGCCGGCAGGACCAGCAGCTCTTTACGTGTGCGCCAATCCGGCCTCGCTGAGGACCCGGCTCTCCCTCCATATACAGTACTAACTCGTCGAACGACGGGTGCCAAGTCTGCCAGAATAGCCGGTGGCGCCAGAAACTAAGCATACGCAGTTCCGTTGACTAACTTCCTGATGATCCGACCCAAGTACTTGACCAAGGTGGGCATGCGCATGTCCAGGATCTCCGCGATTTCTTTGTAAGACAGGCCCTCCGCCCTCAGTTCCAGGCAGTGCTTTTCTTTGATCGAGAGGCCCGCGACCGCCTCGCGCAACCTCCGGCGCTGCTCTGCATCCAGCACTCGCTGCTCGGCGCTCGGCGCGGGATCATGAACCTCATGCCCCGCAGCCGGATTTATAGGTTCAAACTGAATCTTTCGCGTCTGGTGATCGATCGCAAGGTTGTGCGCCACACGAAAGACCCAGGCCCGCGTGCTTGTGACGGTGTGCCCTTTTTGCAGGTAAGCATAGAGCCGCAGAAAGACTTCCTGGGCCAGGTCTTCGGCCTCATGCGGATCTTCCAAAACCCGAAACAAATAGCGATAGACCGGGTCGTGCAAAAGCTCGAAAGCCGTAGTGACCTTTTGCTTGAGCACAGAGCTATTCCGTATGCTGAACGAGAGTTCAACGTCTAACGGAAAGTCCTTGGAAGCCGTGCAGCTCGGATCCATGGCGATTCGCTCGGCTTGCTCGATAAAAAGCCTTTTCTACTAAAGACTCCAGGCCAGCGACTTTTATACTGAAAATGGGGAAATTTCTGCTAGAAACTTTGGCCCGTTCTCTGCCCTCCATTGCCGTTCTACAACGGCGGGCGGACCGTGAACAGGAAATTCTCGGCGGCAAAGGGGTGGTCCGAAGCCGCGTTTTCCCGCCCGATCCGTTTGATCTGCTCGAGTTCGGCGGCCGACTTTTGCTCGTCTCCCATCGCTTTGTACGCCGTACGTAAGGCATAGCGCGCCGGAATTAAAGAAGGCTGCAGGCGGGTGGCTTCCACTAAATGCCGGATGGCGTTAGGGTAGTCCTTCTTTGCCAAGGAGATCTTGCCCGCCAGCAGATAGACGTAAGGATCGTTGGAAGTCAGGGCCAAGGCGCGCCCGATCGCCTGTTCCGCCGCGGGTAAATCGTCCGGAGCGGCGTGCGTGATGGCCAAGGCATGGTAGTAGTAGGCTTCCGGTGTGTTGGCGCCCAAGGCGATCGCGGTTTCGAGCGATCGCCGGGCTTCGGCCGATTGAAGCTGCAACTCCAGAAGAATTCCCCGCAACAAATACGGGCGGTCCCATTCCGGCCAGCGGGTTTGAATGCGCTTTAGCACTTCCACCGCCTCGTTCTCGCGATGAAGCAGAATCAGTGTCACAGACCTGGCCAGGAGTAACTCGCGGGCATCGGGAACCAGGTTATTGGCCTGCTCCAGCAACGCCAGAGCTTCCTTCGGCAGGCGATGCTTCAACAGAAAAGAAGCGGCCTGGAAGTAGAGCCCGGCTTTGGTCGGCGCCGCGCGCATTCCAAGGTTCAGCGCCTCCGATGCTTCTGGAATTCTGCCCAAGGCGTCCAAAAGCTGGGCGCGTAGCAGGAAATAGTCGCCTGTTCGATCTGCTTCATCGGTCTTATCGAGTTCCCGCAATGCGGCTTCGGCCCCTTGCAAGTGAAACAGCACGGTGGAAAGCTCGAGCCTGTACGCGCCGGGAGATGAAGCGGCAGCGACTGCCGACTCCAGGAACTCGCGCGCGGGCTCATATTGCTCGAACTCGAGCAACACCGTGCCGCAGCGGCCAAGTACTTCCGGGGACGTCGTTGCAGATCGAATTCCGCGAAAAATCTCTAAAGCCTCGGAGGCTTTTCCGTCCAGAAGGAGTTCCCGCCCGAGCCGCATCCGCCAGTGGTAGTCGGGATCATAGCTCGTATTCTTTCGAAGATTGGCAAGATATCGCTCCCGTTGCTCGGCCGGCTTCAAGCTCAGGTATTCGATTAACCCGGTACGCGATCCGGGAGCCCGATCCGAGGGTCCTGATGGCAAGCGCCTTCGAAAGCTCGCAGCCTCCTGTGTTCGGCCGAGCTTCTCAAGAGCACGGCAGTACATCGTGATAGCCCACTGCCCATTCGGCGCCACGTCTAAGGCTTGTTTCAAAATATGCTCTGCGTCGCCTGGGCGGTCGAGCATCAGATAGGCCTGCCCGAGCCGCACAAGAACCGAATAGTTTCGCGGCTGCTTTTCCAGCAGAAGCCGTAAGTCGTCGATGGCTGCCGCCGGCATTCCCTGCTCGGTCTGCAGCATGGCTCGTGTGTAGCGAGCCTCGTGCAGCCTCGGGTCGAGCGCCAGCGCGCGATTGAGCGAGAGTAAAGCCCTGCCTTGATGCTCAAAAGCCTGTGCGATTGCCGCCTCGTAAAAGCCCTTTGCGTCACGGGGGTGCTTTCGCGTGTATGCCTCCAGGTCCGGCAATGCGCGCCGGAACTGGCCTGCATTTGCCAGGGCAAAGGCTCGTTCTCGGCGCGCCAATTCATCGGCCGGTTTCAATTCCAGATAGCGCGCATAGGTTGCCGCCGCATCCTGGTGGAATTCTAGCTGCGCGGAAATCTGCGCCAGAAGCAGTAGAACATCCGCCCGCCTGGGAGCAAGCTTTGCGGCTTTAGCCAGAAGCGCGACTGCCTCCACAGTTTTGTCGGATTTCAAATAGGCCTGAGACAGCCCGGAAAGGCAATCGACATCGTCGGGATGCTCATTCAGCGCGACCTCGAACACGCCGGCGGCACGCTCGGCATGTCCGGCATGCAACGCGGCAAGGCCCAGGTTATACAGGATGTCGAAATTTCGTGGTTCGGCGTCAAAGGCGCGGGAGAACGATGCTTCAGCCCGGTCGTAAAGCTTGCACGAAGCGTAAACGGAGCCGGCTGAAAAAGGTATACGCCAGTCGGCTGCCGGCCGGCTTTCGAATCTGCTTACAACCGCCGCCGCTTCAGAACACTCGCCGGCCAAAGCCAGAGCATGAGCCCTGAGTTCAAGCACCACAGGATCGGCTTCCACCGAGTTTCCGAGCCGGTTCAGGTACTGAAGCGCTTGCCGCCCGCGTTTTTCCTCCACGCTCATCCTCGCCAGTTGAAGATTCGCGTTCAGGTGCCGCGGGTCGGCAGTGAGGGCCTTAGCGTAAAACTCGCGTGCTTTACTGCGATTTCCTGCGGCCAGATAATGATTCGCCACGTTATTGAGCAACCGAGCGGACGCCGGCGCGATTTCGAGGGCGCGTTGGTAATAGCTCTCCGCTTCGGAATATCGCCGCCGAGAATCGAGAACCGCGGCAATGAGAAGCAGGGCGCGCAAATCCGACGGGTGTTTGTCCAGAACCGAACGGACCTTCTGCTCGGCTTCTGCAGTATTGCCTCGCTCAAAGGCTTGCGCGGCTTCTTCGAGGACGGATTGCGATTCAGAGCGTTGGGCCGGAAAGAGGACGCAGGCGGACAACGAAAGCATCAACGCGACGTGGCGGACCATAGGGATTCCGCACGCAAACGGATCTAGAATTTTTACCACGTTTCTCTCGTCCCCCGCATCGCGCTTTCTGATGGAGAGGAGACCGAGGCGCGCCGGTTTGAACTCTAGTGTGTCAGCTCTCTAATGTAGGCGTTGTCTTGTTCGTTATGGAGATCAGTCGTGTCGCCGAGAATGTATCGGTATCGGAATCGCGCGCCGAGTGGGACGGGCCGACCCATCCAATTCGAAGGATCTGTCCACAGAACGGACCTGGTCCCCATCGCCTTTCGAAGATCATCCAGATCCCAACGCAGCGCAAAGCCTGGAATTACGGCATCGAACAGATCGGTGTTCATGGGCGTCTCTAAAGCCGCGCGCAAGCTGTGCGGTGTTCGATCGAGCCAGATCTTGCCGATACGGGCATCAAGAGCGGCCGCCATTAGAAGCCAAACTCCTTTGACGCCTCGGGCAACTGCCCGGATGGAAGTTGGATCTACGTCGCTGCGTGCGGCCAGAAGATCGACTCCCCGGATAATATCGTGTGCCCGCATCGCCGGTAAATTTCGTCCGATCTGGTCGGCTCTCGCGTTGGTCAGCCAATTGCCCACGTATGGCCGATTGCCTTCTCCCGGAGAATCGCGCGGTTCCAGCTCCAGGACAACGCGTCCGGTGCGGGCGATCCGCTCGGCCAATACTGCTGTTGATGGAATCCAATAGGTACTCATTTTGTCGGCTACCAGCAGCACCGCCACGCTGCGGCTGCCCGGATAAGGGACATGGAGTGTTCCGCCGATTTCAACGCCTGGCTCGCTTTCAAACCGAATCTCCTGGCGCCGTCCTTCGGGGCCATTCGATTCTTTCGAGATCCTAATCTCCGGCGATGTGCCGTCCGAAGGGACACCGAGCTTCCGAAGCTCCGACAGCAGCTCGGCTGTTGTCCCCTGCCGTTTTTTGGAGCGAAATTCATCCAAGGTTAACTGATACAGTTTTCGACTGCCCGGCTTCTCATCGACGTGGCCGCTGGCCGTGACAAGGAGCTCGTTGTTCGTATACATTTTGACCGGCTGCTCGTGGCTATCACCTTGGCCGTCCTTGAGCCAGCGAATCATCCACTCATAGATAGCCTCGCGAGTCTCTAACGGAGTTCCGTGCGGACCCCCGCCAACAAAGAGACGTACCTTGTCCTCCGCACCGTAAAGTCGGAACCATCGGCGGGCTTCCTCATATACCATCCTGGCCCCGGCAGGCGTGAAATAGTCTCCGTCCGTCGCCAAAATCAGCCATGGCGTCGGAGCGGACAGTTCAATATAGTCGGCCATATCCAACCCGCTCGAAAGGAGCCGGGGAGGGCTCATCTCAGAATCCGGATCGGGGCCGGCAAACAGCAGCCGGTAGGAGTTGATAAAGCATGCCGGCGCGACTGCTTTGAGCCTGGCATCCAGAGCGCCGATGAACGTAGTCAACGCTCCGCCTCCCGAGCACCCGACCGCCCCCAAGCGTGCCGAATCTACTTCGGGCCGGCTCGCCAAATAATCAAGCGCTCGTTTCGCATCCCAAATAAAATAGCGGGCGACGCTCTGCCCTATGAGAATGTTTTGAGAGCCCGCCTGAATGTGCTCCGGGACCGACCACCCTGCCAGCGCACGGTCCACGCGCGGATCATAGGTCTGCTCCCGCTCGCCTTGGCCGACGGGATCGAACGCAAGTACGACAAAGCCCTTCAGAGCGAGATTCGCAGCGAGCCGCTGCCCTTCCGGCTTGCCTTCCTGGGTATGACCTGCCTGCAAAAGAATTCCAGGGTAGCGCCCAGCCTGGTTCGGCCGGTACAGATTCGCGGTCACATAAAAGCCCGGCAGGCTCTCGAAGATCACCTTTTCAATCGTATAGTTATCAGCTTGAATTCGGCCCGTGATCGACGGATTGAGGGGACCGTTGTACTCAGGCAGCCCGCCAATAATCGACAAAAATGTCTCGCGCACCCAGCGCTTCCGGCGCTCCGCATCGGTGACGTTTTCGATCTTGGCGACGGAGTCTTCGCGACGCTGCAGTTGCTTTTGCGCAATCTGATCCATCCACCGCAGAAGGGGGTCCGGAGCAACCTGTTGAGCGTGGAGAGATCCTGACTTCGTAGAGGCAGCGGAGAGAAGCAGCCATACCGCCACGCCATAAGGACACATCTTCATAGTTGCTCAGCCTGCGGGATACTTTAGCAAAGATCCTGATGGCAGCCAGGAGCAGGTTTACCGCGCCGCTGGCAACATTCTCATTTGAGCAACCAGGCTCAGAGGCGCAGCAGTCGGATGCTGCCATTGGAGGTGCTCAGATCCATCAGCGGACCGCCGGAGCCGACCTCACCTTCCAGCCGGTGCTTACTTATTTCGCCTGCCGACTTTACCTGAAACTCCGTGCGGATCGATCCGTTACTCGTCTGAGCGCTAATCCGGGCGTTGGGCGGATCCGGTAGGTGTACGGTGATTCCGGCATTGCTGGTATGGATCCGGACGTCGTTGCGGAGCGGGGAGCGCAGTGTGAAATCCACACCGCCATTCGAGCTTGCAAGCCGTATGGGCCGCGAAGGATCCGCATCGAGCAGATTTACATTGATCGAGGCATTCGAGGTCTGGGCCTCGATTGCTCCACGCACATCTTCGGCATGAACGCGGCCATTCGAGGTGCGAAGCACGGCGCTGCCCTCGTGCTTCTGCACGTCGATGCCGCCGTTTGATGTTTGCGCGTCCAGGTCACCTCTCAGATTCATAGTCCGAACGCCCCCGTTTGACGTACGCATTCGGGCACTGCCTTCGACATCGGATACCCGAATGCTCCCGTTGCTGCTGATCACACGCTCCAGCTTGACGCGACGAGGCACTCGAAGGCTAAACTTTGCGCCCAGGTTGCCGTGGAAGGTTGAAGGCCGGATGGTTCGGATGTAGACCGCGCCCGGCGTGGACTGTATGTCAATCTTGATCGCGTCCCGCGCTTCGGGCGAGTTTGCATACTTCGTGCCGTTGATCTCTACAGTGTTGCTGTCGCTGCCGGAGATGTCGACTGAGCCGTTAAAAGTCTCCAGCGTGACTGTGCCGCCTTCTTTGAGGGGATAGCTGTAGTGGAAATCTGAGGCGTAGCGCTCGGAAGAGCCGATGTCCTCCAGATCGCAGCCCGCAAGTAAGACAAGACTCAGGCCAATAGCGGCCGCCAGGGCCGGGTTCCGTTTCGACATGGGTTCACCTCGCTCCATCCAATTACGAGCTCCAGCGGCATTTTGTTCCAAAGTCACTCCGCAGGCACGAGGCGAATCATGCTGATCGTCACCGTCAGGGTACGGCCATCTCCCGGAGGGATCCAGGCGGGCTCTGCAAGTATTTCGACGTGGTACTCCGGGGCGTCCGGCACATCGGTTTCGAGCACGAACAGGCCGGTGCGGCCAAGCGTCCACGAGCCGCCCGCCGCGCCGTTCACATTCACCCGAATCCGTACCGGGCCCCTGTTGCGGAAGACCTCCTCCGGAGCATGGCCGCGAATCCGAAGCCGCTGGGCTCCGGATCGCACTCGGGCGAGCCGGGCGGTTGCTCTCGGCCCCATCCAGCGATATTTGTTTCCAAACACGCCTTCCACCTGATGCCAGCCTTCCAATAAGTTGTCCTCGTGTCCGGGCGAGGCGAAGTCGATGAGATCGGCGCGGCTGCCCGGGTACAACTCGGCTCGCTCCGCTGAGGGCAGCAGCGTGTATACGCCATCCTCATTGGCGGCCTGGTAGGGGCAGCGCTGGCAGCGCAGCACATCCAAGTGGTCCCGGCGGAGGCTGGCGCCACAATCCGGGCACCGAAGCAGGACTTCGAACTCTGCAGGAACCAGGACCGGAGCAGTCGGCTGGCCCTCCTTGCGGCAGACGGCCGCGAGCGTTCCGCCGAGCAGGCGCGCGGCGCGCCAGGTCGAGCGGTGCGGGTCCAAACGCACAGCCACGCGCTTGGCAACGCGCTCTCCCCAGCCCTGTTCGGGAACGAAGATTTCATAGCGGTGCTCAACGAAGTGTCTGCGGACCAGCCGATCCCAGTCGCGCAGCTCCAGTGTGTGGTTCTGGCGAATTCCGAAGCTCTCTTCCTGTTCGGCGCCGATCGGGTCGCGCGCAAGATACCCCAGAAGCCCCCAGCGGTGCAGCGTCCGCTCCCAGGGTTTCATCCGTTCCACGTACGGCGCCCGGTAAAGCCGTAACGACAGCCTGCGGCGCAGCGGCTCCTCGGCGAACAGGAATATCCCGCCCGGGGCGAGCACCCGCTTCACTTCCACGAACACGCTCTCGATATCCATGAATTGCGAAAGCATCTGGAAGGCGACTACGAGACGCAGCGAGGAATCCTGAAACGGCAGCCGCACGGCGTCTCCCGCGATACGCACAGGCGCCCGTTCCAACCTCCAGGCGTCGATCAGCGCTTTCCCATGCCGGAGCGCATCGGCGGAAAGATCGAGCGCGAAACCGTCCGCCCCGAAATCATTGGCCAGCATATAGCTGCTGTGCCCGGCATTGGCTCCGATCTCGAGAAACGGCGACATGGCGCCGATAAATTCCCGGTGCTTGCGAATGATGTTTGCTCTGCGGACGTTCTCCTCGGCGTAAATGCGCAAAACACGTTCCGGTTCACCGAACGAAGCGAAGCTATGGAACTCCACCTGCGCGCGCTTGACCGACAGAGCTTGCGGCGGCACAGGCATCACTCTTACCTGAGTTTCAGGCCATCGCGGTCTACCCAGCGGCCGTTGAGCATAATCCGGTCGATCCGCCGCAGGTTCCGGACGTCTACCGTGGGGTTGGCCGAAACCAGCAGCATGTCCGCCAGCTTGCCCCGCTCGAGCGTGCCCAAATCGTCCAGTTTGCGAAGCGCCAGGGCTCCGTTGCGCGTGGCGGCGGTAATCACCTCAGAAGGCGAAAGCCCGCACTCGACCAAGAGCTCCATCTCCCGGTGGGTCATAGCGCCAGGAAAATCCGAGGCAGACCCTCCGTCCGAACCCACTGCGATCGGCACACCCGCGGCAGCCAGCGTCCGCGTGTTGCGGCAGGCGATCTCATAGTCCCGCGAGGCGGGCGATGCAGGTTGTGATCTCACGGCCGCAATCACGTCCGGATCGATGGCGCGCTTCACGTCCGGATCGTCGAGCCGCTCCGGATGACGCGCGTATAGCCATGCCAGCTCCTGACGGACCAGCGTGGGGGCGAACACCAACTGCAGGTTACGCAGCTCAGCGAGGAAGGCCGGGTCGATTTCTTCGGTATCTTGCACCATGTGCAGGAAACCCGCCGCGCCGTTGCGAACCAGGAAGCGTGTGTCGGCGAGCGAGTAAATATGCGCGGTGACCGGGATGCGGTATTTGCGGGCTTGATCAAGAATCGCTTCGATCACCGCGGGCTTCACTTTGGGTTGGCGGCCGTGCACATCGTCGACCCAGATTTTGATGGCGTCAACATGCTGGCCGGCCAGCTCATCAACCTGGCGGCGGGCATCGGCCGGATCGTCGGTCTGGCGCGCAATCGAACCAATCTCCTGCGACGGGTGACCGCCGGGCGCCGTGAATCCGCGGCCAGCGGTGAAAAGGCGGGCGCTGGCAAACGAGCCCTGCTGTTCCGCGCTCCGCACGGCGAAACCGGCGTCCCGCTCCGTGCCGATGCTGCGCACCGAGGTCACACCGAAATACAAGTAGGTATTCAGATTGCGTTCAATCTGCTCGCGCGTGTACTCAGATGCTGAAAAGTGCGGTCCGGCCCGGGTCCCCAGATGGACGTGCACGTCGATAAGTCCCGGAACCAGGAACTTACCACTGCCGTCGAACACCTGCGTGCCCGGCGGTATGGGTACTTCCGAGCGCCTTCCTACGGCGCGGATCCGTGCTCCGGCAATGAGCACGACGGAATCGGACATTGGCGGGCCGCCTGTCCCATCCATCAGAATGGCGCCGACAATGGCCTTGAGCTCCGACTCCTCTGACGGCTTACAAGAAGTAAGCGCCAGGAACAGAAGGGCACAGGCGACGGTTTTCAATGGCTTTTCCCAACAACTGCGCGGCATTGGATGTAGACCATCATACTCACAATCTCGCCTTGCGACGGGCTCTGGGCCGTCCCGGCTTTTTTTTCGTAATGCTTGCAAAAATCCGGGCCGGGTGTAAGATATCGAGTGGACAAAATCGAGGGAGCGTCGGGATGCAGAGCTGACGAGAGTGCCCCAAGCAAGATGCGAGGCTCTTCGACCAGTTTTACGGGGCCACTAATTTATAACCAGTCAGGCTTTCCATATTCTTATCCGGGGGCCTGGCACTTCTCGCCTTCCAGGCTGCGTCGCCGATGGGTTCCTGTCCACTAACTCATTAGAGAAGGATAGCCGGGAAATCCGGCTATTGGGGGAACAATGGCGAACCCTACGCTTGAGGCTCAGGCCGGTACTCCGGCCCCTCCGCCGTCCAGGAAACCTACTTTACTCCAAGCACTTCGCAGACTCTTCTCAAAAAGTGAGGACGCAGATCCGCAGAAAATAATTGCGCGGCGGCGGCGGTTTGTCGCGGCGTCCGTGCTGGGCGCCCTTGGCGTCAATTTTCTGATGTTCCTGCGGTTTTTCTTTCCGCGTGCTCTCTATGAACCGAAGACCACCTTCCGTATAGGTTACCCCTCGGACTTTGGATTCGGCGTAGATACCAAGTTCCAGAACCAGTATCGAATCTGGGTCGTGCGTAACACTGAGGGTATCTTCGTCATCAGCGCTATCTGCACGCATCTGGGCTGCACGCCCGACTGGAAGCCGAGCGAGAACAAGTTCAAGTGTCCGTGCCATGGCAGCGGATACGATTCGGAGGGTGTCAATTTCGAGGGGCCTGCGCCGCGGCCTATGGACCGCGCGCACGTCGAACTCGATCCTGAAGGCCAGATTGTGGTCGATCTGAGCCGCCTGTATCGCTGGCCCAAGGGCGAGCGCTCTCAGTTCAACGATCCCGGAGCAATCCTGAGGGTCTGAGGTAAGTCATGGCTGAAACAAACGGACACGATAGAAATCCGGTTTCGACCGGAACTCCTTCCGGTACGGGTGGAAACGGCAGCGGTAATGGACGCGGGCGGAGCCGCCTCAGTACGCTGCTTGAAGACACCAAGGCGGTTCGGGATCGCGCACGGGAAGAGATCAAAGCGCTGAAGCAGCCCGAAAAGACGGACCTTTGGAAGTCGGTTCTCCGCGTCAAACACGATGAGACGCCGCGAAGCAGGGCGCTCGGCGTTCTCTCGAACGTCTTCCTGCATCTCCATCCGGCAAAGATCAATCGCGACGCGGTTGCGTATAACTACACCTGGGGCATGGGCGGCATGACCTTCTATGTCTATATCACGCTGGTATTCACCGGCACGCTCCTCATGTTCTACTATCACCCCTCGAAAGTAATCGCTTTCCGCGACATTCTGTATCTCGAGAGCGATGTGCCGTTCGGCAAGCTCCTGCGTAACATGCATCGCTGGGGGGCTCACCTGATGGTGATCATGGTAGAGCTTCACATGTTCCGGGTCTTTCTTACCGGGTCTTATAAAAGGCCGCGCGAGTTCAACTGGGTGGTTGGCGTCATTCTGCTGGTATTGACTCTGCTGCTCAGCTTCACAGGCTATCTTCTGCCGGACGACCAGTTGGGATTCTGGGCTGTCACGGTGGGAACGAACATGGCGAGGGCGACTCCCCTATTGGGTCACGACGGGCCATTCGGACCGCAATTGGGAATGACACCTTACAATGATGTGCGCTTCGGCCTGTTGGGAGGCTCCATTGTAGATGCCAACGCGCTGCTGCGTGCTTATATCTGGCACTGTGTGGCGATTCCGATTATCGCTTCCACATTTATGGTGGTGCACTTCTGGCGCGTTCGGAAGGATGGTGGAATCTCCGGTCCGGCGGCGGTGACGCTTCCTTCGGAGATCAAAGACCCACGCAAGATTTAATGTGAGGTTCTCATGGATTGGCATCAGCTTTGGACGATCCTCAGCACTCCGGACAATGTCCCAATCGTGCTGCTGTTGTTCGTTGTCCCGTTCTACACGTGGTACGGATTGCGCCAGGCGTTCGCGAACGACCGTCTGATCGCGCAGCTCGAGGCCGACCCGACTATGGCCAAGACGCACCACCGCAAGATTCAACCCTGGAAGCCCGGCTGGGCCAAGGAAGTGCATGTTTGGCCATATCTGCTGCGTATCGAGTTTCTGGCCGCCATCATCGTGACGGTGCTGCTGATTGTCTGGTCGATTACGCTCAACGCGCCGCTTGAAGAGCCGGCCAACCCCACTCTTACGATGAATCCTTCCAAGGCGCCGTGGTACTTTCTCGGCCTCCAGGAGATGCTCGTCTACTTCGATCCCTGGATGGCCGGGGTGGTGTTCCCGACGCTAATCATTCTCGGTTTGATGGTGATTCCGTATATCGACGAGAACCCGCTCGGCAATGGTTATTACACGTTCAAGCAGCGCAAGTTCGCCATCCTGACTTTCGTTTTCGGGTTCATCATTCTGTGGGTGACCATGATTGTGATCGGAACTCTGATCCGCGGCCCGGGCTGGATGTGGTTCTGGCCGGGCACAACCTGGGACCACAACCGCCTGATCTTTGAAGTGAACCGCGACCTGCCTGACCTGTTCGGCATTAAAGGCCGCATCGGGAAGATCGTTCTTGGCGCGATTGTGATGGGCATCTACTTTATTGCCGCCGGCATGTTCCTGCACAAGGTAATCAGCGGCAGCAGGCTGAAGCTTGGCAAGTTTGAGTTACTGAAAGAGCGCCCGTTCAACCGTCGGATTTACTCGCGAATGAGCCTGCTCCAGTACTCGGTAATGCAGGTGTTTTTGATCCTGATGCTGATGCTGCCCGTGAAGATGCTGCTCCGGCACCTGTTTCGCATTAAGTACGTCTGGGTAACTCCCTGGTTCAACATATGAGTGATGATAAGGACCCGGTAGTCAATTCATCCCTAAGTAAGCCTCTATTTATCTCGTCCCTGCTCCTGGTTGTAGTAACCGGATGGGCTTTGTACGACGAGATCTACGGCATTCGGCCATGGAAGTCTTACCAAAGCCGGTTTGTCCGCATATATGGCCGGTTCCTTCGCGGCGCCATACCGGGCGAAACCGCGCTGGAGAAACAGATCCGGGCCTCGGCGGAATACCAGAAGCTCGACCGGGAGATGCAGGCGGCGGAAAAAAGAGTTGCCGCGCAGGTCGGCGAAATCGATCGCGAGGTCAACCAGGTACTCGTTCCACAAACGCTGGCCTTGAACGAGCCCTTTCAGGAAGTTCGCAGCCACATCGGAGCCCTCACTTATGAGATCGAGACAAGCCGCAGCGAGGGACGGAAAAAGAAGCTTCGCGCTCAGATAGACGACCTCAAGAAAGAGAGTCACACCGTAAAACTGCCGAACCCGGATGGTTCCACGCGCAAGCAGGAATATACGTACGATCAAATGGATCGCGATCTGCAGAAGTGGAAAGCGCGGAAGGCGGAGCTGCTGGAGAAACGGGTCGCCCTGCTCAAGCCGGCCACGGAGTTGCGCGCGGCCCGCGACAAGTACTTGTCCGACCGGCTGCCGGACGTCAGCACGGACACCTTGGCGGGCCTGGAGCGCAAGCTCGACACTTTCAGCCCCGGCATCCGTCAGATCCATATCAAGGACATAGACCTGGTGGACCGCTGTGAATCCTGCCACCTGGGAATCCGCGAACCCGTCACGTTGACCAAGGCTTCGATGGGCGGCGAGCCGGCTTTCACAAGTCATCCGAATAAGGAATTGTTGAAGATTCACGATCCGGAAAAGTTCGGGTGCACGCCATGCCATGGAGGAAACGGCGTGGCGCTGGTGAGCGTGGAGAAGGCGCACGGGCTGAACAAGTTCTGGCTGTGGCCGCTGCACGCGCGGGAAAACTTCGAAGCCGGCTGCCAGCAGTGTCACGCCAAAGAGGTGGTGACAGAAATGGCCGGCACGCTCAATGCCGGGCGTGAGCTGTTCCGCTTGCGCGGCTGCATGGGCTGCCACCGGTACGAGGGCTTCGATCGCGATCCCGATGAGCTGGCAAGCACAAGCCAGCAGATTCGGATGCTTGAGCAGCAGAAGGCCGAGTGGCTGCGTGAAATCGGCTTTACGGTACAGAAGGGCGACCGCACGCGCGACAACGCCGAGGCGCAGCGGCTTTATGCCCATGCGGACAATCTGAAAGTGCGCATCAGCGGGATCGATGCCAAGCTCGAACAGCTCGATATGCGCGCGAACAATCTCGTGCGGGAGATCAAAAAAGTTGGCCCAAGCTTGAAAGAAGTACGGATGAAGATCCGTAAGGAATGGCTGCCGGTGTGGATCAAGGATCCCAATCACTGGCGCCCGGGCACGAAAATGCCGACCTTCCGGCTGGACGATGATGAGGTTCGCGCGATTGCGGCATTCATCTGGCAATCCGGTGTGACCGGGAATCTGCCGCAGCATCCGCAGGGCGATCCCGAAAAGGGGCGCGAGGCCTTCGAAACCCGCGGATGTATGGCCTGCCACTCGATGGGCGAAGGCAATCAGAAGCTGGGCGGGACGTTCGCCGCAAATCTCAGCCGTGTGGGCGAGAAGGACAACTACAATTACCTGGTCCGCTGGATTCACAATCCGCGTGAGCGCACTTTGCCTTACTGTCCATTCGAGAAGAAGGACCTGACGGCGGAAGACTACAAGCGCAAGGGATTGCCGTTCGTCTACGATCTGGACCACAGCACATGCCCGAACGACGGCCATGAGCTGGTAGTTCAGCAGATGACTCCGATGCCCAGCCTGCGGCTTAGCGTCGAAGAAACGCGGGATATCGCCAGCTACCTGATGACGCAGAAGCATGCAGATGCCGCTTACCCGGCGGCGGACTTTCTGGATGATCCGCAGCTCAAGCCCAAGGGACTGTTCCTCGTGCGCTACTACGGGTGCGCGGGTTGCCATGAGATCGCCGGCCTTGAGGAGGAGCAGCGCATCGGAACCGAGCTCACCAAGGAAGGGTCCAAGCCGCTCGAGCGTCTGGATTTCGCCCTGCTGGGCCACGAGGCGCAGCGGGAGGGCTGGTACACGCACAAGGGCTTCTTCGAGCACAAGCTGAAAGATCCGGCAGTTTACGACCAGGGGAAAGAAAAGGCCAAGCTCGATCGCTTGAAGATGCCGAATTTCAATCTGTCGAAGGCCGAGATCGACCAGGTGACTACCTTCCTGCTGGGTTCAGTAGAGCCTACGATTCCCGCTCGCTACCGGTATGAGCCGGCGGATTCGCGCCAGGACATTATTGAAGGCTGGTGGGTAATTCGAAAGTACAACTGTATGGGCTGTCACCAGGTACACGTCGGGCAGACAACCGTGTTCATGACGCTGCCCCGATACCAGGACCCGGATTGGAAAGACCAGCGGCCGCCAACACTGATCGGCGAGGGCGCGCGCGCGAATCCGGATTGGCTTGTACGGTTCTTAAAGAATCCCGCTATGAGCGAGACCGACGAGAATCGTGATGGCGTGAGACAATATTTGAAAGCCCGGATGCCCACGTTTTATTTTTCGGACGGTGAAATCCGGAAGCTGGTTCGGTTTTTCCAGGCCATGTCATCTCAGGCTGAGCCATACATTGCTCAGAAGCTCGAGCCGTTGACTGATCAGGAGCGGGCGATGGCGCGGAATCTGTTTACCAGCGAAGGCGCGCCCTGTCTGAAGTGCCATATGACAGGCGATCCGAAGCACGATGCGAAGGCGACTGCGCCCAATTTCCTCTTGGCGAAAGAGAGGCTCAAACCCGGTTGGACCAAGCGGTGGATGCTCGATCCTGCCATGATGAGCCCCGGTACGGCAATGCCCTCGGGACTGTTCCGGCGTGAGGGAGACCGCTTTGTGTTCGCGGGTCCGACGCCGGCCAGCTTCGAAGGGTATCCGAAGGACCATGCGGAATTGCTCGTGCGATACATGTTCCAGTTCACGCCGGACGAACTGAATCGGCTGCGCGCCAGCGGAGGGGCGGGCGCGGGCCAGTGACGAGTGTTGACCGCTAGCGAGTCCGGACGGAACGCAGCCAGCAACGGTTGCTTCTTTACACTCACCGCAGCGGCGAATTCAAAGGAGAATCTATCATTATGCGAAAATTCCTCATCGGTTGCGGGCTGGCATCGGCCCTGTTCTGGTGCGCCTGCGGCGGCAAGGAGCAGTCGGAAAGCGCAAAACCTAAAGAAGAGCCTAGCAGCAGCGCGGCTGGGGCCCCCGCTACCATAGACCTGGAGAATGGAGCCACTGTTACGGGTAAAGTCGCCTTCACCGGCCAGAAGCCCACGATGCGTTCCATAGATATGTCGGCTAACCCGGCTTGTATGCGCATGCACTCGACCGCGCAGAAGTCTGAAGAGGTGATCGTGAACGACAACGGCACTCTTCGGAATGTGTTCGTCTGGGTGAAATCAGGCCTGCCGGATAAACAATGGGCGCCGCCGACAGGCGCCGTCGAGCTCGATCAGAAGGGCTGCGTCTATACACCTCATGTTTTGGGTGTGATGACGGGACAGACTCTGGAAATCAAGAATACCGATCCGACAAACCACAACGTCCATCCGCTGCCTCGCATCAACCAGGAGTGGAACCAGTCGCAGCCGCCAAAGGGCGAAGCACTGAGCAAGACGTTTCCGCGCGAAGAGATCATGATTCCGGTGAAGTGTAATGTGCATCCCTGGATGCGTTCCTATATCGGAGTTGTGTCGCATCCTTTCTTCGCCGTGACAGCGGACGACGGGACGTTTACAATAAAAGGTCTGCCTCCTGGGACTTACACTCTGGAAGCCTGGCACGAAAAGTTCGGCACGCAAGACGTGCAAGTGACCGTGGCGCCCAAGGAAAGCAAGACGACAGATTTTACGTTCAAAGGTTAGGGCCGCTGGGACCGCGCCTTCCAGCGCGGTCTCTTACCCGGCTGCTTGCGGATGAGAGAATATATCGAGCTCACCAAGCCGCGTATAACGTGGCTGATCCTGATGAGTACCGGGATTGGCTATTATTTCGGGCTGCATGGAGTCGCGGGTTGGGGGGCAATTTTGAGCGGCCAGGTCTTCTGGCCGCTGCTTCACACCGTGCTCGGAACCGGACTGATCGCCTCCGGCACCGCGGCGTTGAATCAGTGGTACGAGCGCGATCAGGACCGTAAGATGCGCCGCACGGCGCGGCGGCCGATCCCTTCCGGGCGGATTTCGGCAGCCAGAGCCTTCTGGTTCGGCGTGGCCCTGTCTGCGCTGGGCTTTTTGGAACTGTGGCTCAAAGTCAATCTGCTCTCGGCAGTTCTCGGGGCGCTCACATTAGGCGCGTACCTGTTCTTGTACACGCCGTTGAAGCAGAAATCCTGGATGTCGACGACGGTGGGCGCGTTTCCCGGGGCCATGCCTCCGATCATCGGGTACGCTGCCGCAAGTGGTACCGTATCGGCCGAGGCGTGGGTGCTTTTTGCGATCCTCTTTCTTTGGCAGTTCCCGCACTTTTATTCGATCGCCTGGATGTACCGTGAGGATTACGCGCGCGCCGGAATTCGGATGCTACCGGTGGTGGAGCCGGACTGCAAGTCTACGGCCCGTCAGATCATTTTGTACGGGCTGATTCTGGTGCCCGTTAGCCTGGCCCCCAGTCTTCTCGGCATGTCGGGACGGATCTACCTCATCGGCGCCCTACTGCTGGGCCTGTACTTCCTTTACTCGGGCGTGCGGGTCGCCATTGAGCGCACACTGCTGCGAGCGCGCTATGTCCTGATCGTTTCCGTCTTCTACCTACCTCTCATTTATGGGCTGATGCTGCTGGACAGGCCGGGCCTGTGATCGCGGTAGAAGCTCTCTCGCATCGCTACGGATCCCGCGTCGCGCTTTCGGATGTGACGTTCCACGTCGACGAAGGCGCGATCTTTGGAATCCTTGCTCCCAATGGCGGCGGCAAGAGCACGCTGTTTCGCATTCTCTCAACCATGATGGCGCCAAGCTCCGGCACCGCTCGCATCGCCGGCTTCGATGTAACGCGCGATCCGGCCGAAGTCAGACGCCGCATCGGTGTCGTCTTCCAGACCCAGAGCCTGGACAAGGCGCTTACCGTTGCCGAGAACCTGCGCGCGCAGGGACACCTGCACGGCCTTTCCGGATCCACGCTCAGCAGCAGAATGGAGCACGTGATGGCGCGCCTCGGCCTGCTGGACCGGCGCAATGATCTCGTGGAAACGCTCTCGGGCGGAATGCGCCGCCGGGTCGAGATCGCCAAGGGACTGCTGCATTCTCCTCTCGTGCTGCTCATGGACGAGGCCTCTACCGGGCTTGATCCGCGAGCGCGCCTGGAGCTCTGGCAATATGTCGAGGAGCTTCGAGACCGCGAACGCGTTACCATACTATTGACGACACACATTCTGGACGAAGCCGACCGTTGCGATCGCCTGCTCCTGCTGCACCAAGGCAAAATTGTGGCGCAGGGCACACCGGCCGAGCTGCGGTCCCGTATCGGCGGCGATGTGGTGATCCTGGACGTTTCCGATCCGGCCGCACTCGGACAAAAAATCGAAGCAAGGTTCGGCGTACGGACTTCTGTCGTGGACCAGGTGCTCCGCATCGAGATACAGAACGGCCATCGTTTCATCACAGAAGTTGTCGAGGCGTTTCCGGGTGCGATCGACTCGGTGCGCTTACAGAAACCGTCTCTGGAAGATGTGTTCGTGCATGAAACGGGAGCATTGATTGAATAGGCTGACGGCAACTGAGCCTTCTGAGCTCACGGGGAAACGACTGGAGCCGGGGACGCGAGCCAGGCTGATCGGACGCGCCAACGCGTTCTGGCTGCCTGTTGTAACACTGTGGCATCGCGAGCTGGTGCGCTTCTGGCGGCAAAAAAGCCGCGTGCTGGGCGTCGTGGCGTCACCGCTCGTTTTCTGGCTCCTGATCGGCTATGGCTCCGGTGACCTGGGCCGCTTCTTTGCGGGCGCCCTCGTTCTCACCGTGCTCTTTTCGGCCATCTTCTCCACCATCTCGATTATCGAAGATCGCCGCGAGGGCTTCCTGCTCTCCATGATGGTTTCGCCCGCATCGCGCGTCAGCATCGCGCTTGGCAAGATCCTGGGCGCTTCGACACTGGCCTGGATTCAGGGGCTGATCTTCCTCGCCTTCGCGCCGCTTGCCGGCGTTCACCTTTCTTCGCCGGACCTGCTGCCGCTGGTGCTGGTGGTCTTCCTGGTTTCGTTCACCCTCACTGGTCTGGGATTTGTCATCGCCTGGCGCATGAACTCCACGCAGGGATTCCATGCCGTCATGAACCTGCTGCTCGTCCCGATGTGGATGGTTTCAGGGTCGCTGTTCCCGATGTCGACCGCGCATGGTTGGGTACGGGCGCTGATGTGGATCAATCCACTGACGTATTCGATCGCGGCGCTGAACCATCTCTTGCACCTGGATAGCGGTCCCCGCCTATCGCTGAGCCTGGCTGTTACTTGCAGTTTCGGGCTGTTGCTGCTGATCCTATCCGGCGCGCTGGCGAACCAAAAGACTACTCACAGTTCGGCATGAGAATCTGCGCGGTTATTTTGGTCCTGTTGACCGCTGGTTGCACTGCAAGGCAAGCGCCGCTGCCCGTTCTGGGTCAAGTGCCGCAATTCCAGCTAACTGCTCAAAATGGAGAAGAGTTCGATAGCAGTAAGATTCTGGATGGCAAAGTCTGGGTGGCCGACTTCATCTTCACCAATTGCAGCTCCGCCTGCCCGCGAATGAGTACGCAGATGCGGCAGTTGCAGAGCAGGCTTGCGGGCAAGCCGGAGGTCAAGCTGGTTTCCTTTACTGTGGATCCTAAGCGGGACACGCCGGAAGCACTAGCTGCGTACGCCCGCCGGTTCCACGCGAAGCCGGGCCAGTGGTATTTCCTGACGGGGGAGCAGAGCCGTCTGCACGCTCTGGCGTTCGATGCTTTCAAGCTCAGCAGTGTGGACGGCAGCCTCAACCACAGCACGAGGCTGGTTCTGCTCGATGGCCGCAGCCGTATTCGCGGCTACTACGACACCGAACAGGATGACGGAGCGGCCACTCGATTGGCGGCGCATATCGAGCGCCTCCTGCGGGAGAAATCATGATGTCGGTCCGCGATCTGCCGACCCTTAATGCCATTCTGAATGGCGTGGCGGCCCTGCTGCTGCTGCTCGGCTATTCTCTTATCCGGCGGCGCGAGATCAAAGCCCATCGCAAGGTAATGATCACCGCTTTTGCCACGTCGTGCCTGTTTCTGATCTCTTATCTGGTCTATCACTATCAGGTGGGCTCTGTTCGGTATCCAAGGACGGGCGCGATGCGGACCGCCTATCTGGCAATTCTGCTCACTCATACAGTACTGGCCGCAGCGGTGCCTCCGCTGGCCATCGTTACTCTGAGCCGCGGCCTGAGCGCCCGTTTTGATCGTCACCGCAAAATTGCGCGCTGGACGTTGCCCATCTGGCTCTATGTAAGCGTCACCGGAGTTGTGGTCTACGTGATGCTCTATCATCTGGCCTGAAAGATTGAGGCGGGGCGAGAAGAACGCGTGGCGCAAACTGCGATGAGCCGTTTACGCAAGGCGCGACCGGCGTCCCCGTTTTCGCCTTTATTGCTCGCAGTTCCCGGCCAAGCCGTCCGCATCCTGAGCCGGAATCCAGCTATTCTGAAGCTTATTCGAGCAAGGAGTGAATGATGGTTCGACGAGTTTCGAATCCAGCAGTATAAGTCCCTACGCAACGTCGAAAGTGGAACTTCGTCCGCTGACCGTCTTGTTCGGGCCGAATGCCGCAGGTAAAAGTAATTTCATAGCCGCCGTGAATGCTGAGATCCTGGCGATGCGGCGAGGGGGGATGCAGCAAGCAACGGCAAGAACGGCTCACGCAAGTCCGGTTCGTATATACATCATACCCAGCTACGGTACTGGATCGAAGTAGGCATGCAACCAAAATCAGGACTATTGCAGGTCTTCGATGAACACCTGGTTGCGCTTGGTCGCGATGGCAAGCCTAAAGCGCGTCCCCAACCATTTTTGGCGTGAAGGACCGGATCCATTTGCGAATGGAAGGCCAATCGCATCCGACCTACTTGGAGCGATATCTCGATCACGCAATTATCTCGCGCCCGCACTATGCTCCTCATTACCCACATCTGACAGCCCTTAGGAAAGAACTGCAAAGTCGGTTCTTTTACTATTTTGAACCCCGGGAGCGAATGAGGACGCCTACCAGCGTGAAAGAGATTCGCCACATTGGACTCATGGGCGAAGAATTAGCCGCTTACTTAAATACACTTAAGAACCTCGACCCCAACCAATTTGCAGCCGTCGAAAAGGCGATGCACAGCCTGATTCCCTCCATTACCGGAATTCGCACGGAGGTTAGTAAGGTGGGTGAAGTTGAGTTGAGCTGAGCTTAATGGAAGGTGAAGTATCCATGCCGGCGCGGGTTGTATCCGAAGGCACGTTGCGCGTACTCGGATTACTAGCTCTTGGAGGTGCTAAAGAACCACCAGCGCTGATCGGATTCGAGGAGCCTGAGAACGGAGTTCATCCGCGTCGGATACGTGATATTGCCAAAATCCTTATTACGCGGGCAGAATCGGGTGACACGCAGGCTGATCGTGACGACACACTCCCCCATTCTGCCGGACCACATTCCTGACGATTCGTTATACATCTGCCAACGAGCTAATGGAAGCACGAGGATCGAGCCATTTCGATCATGGGGTCCTCTAGGCCGCCAAGGCGGTATCGAGCGTGGGCTTGACGAAGCCGATGAGGAGGAACTGACTGTCTCCCAGCGACTGCTGCGGGGAGACTTCGATGCCTGAAGTTACTTTATTTTGTGAAGACTCACTTCATCAACAATTTGTCGGCGCACTGCTACAGAGATTCGAGAGGGAATATGGCATGCCTGTCCATGCCAGATTCTTGAGTGCTCGCGGCGGTTTATCGCAGATTCACCGAGAGTTCAAGGAATTCTTGCGAGACCTGGATCGATCGCTCGGGCTGTTTCTTCGTACTTTGAAGGCGCTTTTTAATAAGTGGATGAAATAAATTCCTAGCCAGTCTGAAATTACCAGGTTTTAACGCAAGCTGCCTCAGGTGATCTGCCCCCGCTGTATGTACCAGCGGTAATGTTAGTTTTTCCAAAATAACGTACTCCAGCCGCCGTCCTCAGCGGGGATGGGGGCGTGGGGCAAGGG
>Ga0070741_10002886_pt1 | contig 44475 bp, 28 predicted proteins | sample Coa_R1_4_FD_66440 | JGI IMG/M metagenome (GOLD analysis project Ga0070741, IMG submission 66440) | Surface soil microbial communities from Centralia Pennsylvania, which are recovering from an underground coalmine fire - Coalmine... | ecosystem: Environmental > Terrestrial > Soil > Unclassified ... | reverse complement strand
GTGGATCTCCTTTTCGTGTGCTTTGGCGGCTCACGTTTAGGAGTTTCCGCGATGGACTGCGGTAACTGTTAAACTTCTACTGCCTCCCCGGCAGAGCCGGGGGAACTCCCAGTGGATTAGAGATCACCTTTGTTTCGATGATGAGTTGGCGAAAGATTCGCAGCACGGCGCGCTGGCTGCCTTCCTACGCCTGGCAGAGGTTCACGCGCAGACCGGTTAGCGGACGACCGCTGCATTTGATCATCGCTCTGGCGGATCACTTTGAGCCGGCCATTGTCCCCGAAGATCCCAAGACCTATGCCAGCTTTGAGGAGCAGGAGCGTCGTCTTGAGAGATGGTGCCGTGTATACCCTTTGCTTGTAGACCCCTGGCGTGATAGTGATGGTCGTCCCTTTTGTCACACCTATTTCTATCCGGCTGAGCAATATAATAAGAGGCTGCTGGATCGCCTGGTGGACCATTGCCGGTCAGGCTGGGGGGAGGTTGAAATCCATTTACATCACGGTCTCCACGCGCCAGACACCTCCGTCCACACGCGGCGTGTGCTGACCGAGTTTCGCGACGCGTTAGCAAAGCATGGTTGCCTCTCACGGCTGGATGGAGTGGGTCCTCCACGCTACGCTTTTGTGCATGGAAATTTCGCTCTTGCCAATTCGGGCGTCTGCTGCTGCGGGGTTGACGATGAGATGCAGATTTTGTCAGAGACAGGCTGCTTTGCTGATTTCACCCTGCCTTCCGCTCCTAATCCTTCCCAGGTTGGCAAGATCAACTCGCTTTATGAATGTGCGTTGCCGCTCCATCAGCGCGCGCCGCACCGTCGCGGGCGTGATCTGCGCAGCGGCTGTCCCCCCCGAACGTTTCCTCTGATCATTCAGGGACCGCTGCTGCTCTCGTTTTCCGGCCGAAATGGTCGGCGGCTTCTGCCTGCGATTGAGAATGCCGCTGTGACCACCCGGAATCCGGCCACCCTGAAACGACTTGAATTGTGGCGTCAGGCGGCGATTACGGTGCAGGGACGCCCGGATTGGATTTTTATCAAGCTCCACTGCCATGGCATGGACCCCTGGGATGAGGAGGGAATGCTCGGTGCGCCGATGCGGAATTTTCTGGAGAAATTGTGGCAGGAAACGCGAAGCAGGGGATCGTATCAGACTCATTTTGTAACGGCGCGCGAGATGGTCAATATTGCCCTGGCGGCATGCGATGGTCGCGAAGGAAATCCTGGCGAATATCGAGATTATCGATTCAAATTGATCCGTGAGCGCAGGATGTAAGGAGTTGATTTGGTTTTCACAACGAATTCCAAGCGTTGGGTCAAAAGAGTGCTGACGGCAAGCCATGCGATGAGCCTGGCGGCGCGTTTCGCACCGCCTGCGGCTTTGATCCTGGCTTACCACTCCATTCATGACCATCCGGGCAGATATGCCGATACCATCGGCACCAATAACATTCACGAGACCTCCATATTCAAAAAACATATGGAACTGGTCGCGCGGAACTTCAGACCTGTGACACTGGAGGAAATTCTGCTGTTTCTGGAAGGAAAGGAATCTTTACCGCCGCGTGCCGTCGCTGTGACTTTTGATGACGGTTACCGGGACAACCTGGAGTTTGCCGCACCTGTGCTCGCTCACTACGGCATTCGCGGCGCGTTTTTTGTGACGGTAGACTATATTGGCGCGTCGAAGCTGCCATGGTTCATCCGCTTGCGGTACGCTTTCTGGAATACCCGTCTCCTTTCCTGGCGCGACCCCTGGAGTGAGCGGACATTCAAGCTTGAAAGCCTTGAGGAGCGGCGATGCGCTTTTCTCGCTGCCTGCAAATATGGCGCGCGCCGTGTGGGCGCGGCTCAGGAAGAGGTGGTCTTGAGAATTGAGCATATGCTTGAGGTTGAACCCCCAGCCGCGAACGGGATGATGATGACATGGGAGGAGGTCCGTAAGCTTCACCGGGAAGGTCATCTGATTGGTTCACATACGCTGACGCATCCAAACATGGCCTTTGTCAGTGAGCAGGAGGCTCGGCAGGAATTCCAGGAATCGAAGAACAGGCTGGAGAAAGAATTGGGAGTTCGGGTGGAGCATTTTTCCTATCCGCATCCGGTTTTGGATCCCAACTGGACGGAACAAACCGTAGAAATCAGCCGCGAGGTGGGTTTTGTGAGCGGAGTCACCACGGAGAGTGCGCCGGTGCGAAGGGGGCAGAGCCCGTATTCCCTTCCCAGACTTTACACGCCGCGCGAACTTTCAGACTTCCGCTGGCATCTGGAACGCTCTCTGTTTCAGCGTGGACAAGGCCGCATGCAGGCCTGCGATGTCTGAAGCCTGGAAGCTGGTGTCTTGTCCCGTTTAATTATTTATGGTGAGGCCGGATCATCACCCTACTCACCATCCCTTTGCTCCTCCTCGGAGAGGAGGGGAATTCCCCTCATTGATTAAGGAGGGCATAGAGGGTGGTTGTTGTAAAGAATTGGCTGGGAAAACCAGGGCTCGTTTGAATCCAAACCAGCAAATCTCCAACCTGGGCTCTCTTAATCGCCCTCGTTGACTCTCCCCGGGGCCGGAGCCTTGACGCCCCGAAGCTTCATGTTGACCGAATGCAACAGGGACCAGGCCCGAGGAGGCATGATCTCACGGAGCCGTTGCTTGCTTTCCTGGGCGCGATGTTTGAGTTGCAGATAAATGCTGCCTCGACTGCAAGGCACCGCAAAGTGAAGGTCCAGGTACGTCCCTGTTTTGGCTCCCCACCGGGCCTTTGAGGGATCAACCCCTCCCAGAAAATCGTAGCACCGTACGCCCTCCCCGATCAGCGATTTCAAGACGTAACCTCGCAAGATATAGCCAACCCGATCCCGCGCATAATCTGGGTCGAAACCTTCCTGCAGTTGAAAAACAGTGTTGCCATAACGGAAGGCAAATTGGGCAGCTACCGGCACGCCATTCAATTCAAGATGCCAGAATTCCAGCCATCCCCGTGCCAGCAACAGGCGTGCCAGCTCTCCGTAAAATTGGCGGCGTGCAGGATTCTCAAAGCTGCCGGATTGGCCCGAAAGTTTCCAGCGCTTCTGATGGAGCTCAAACAGAGCATTAAGACAGGCCGGCAGTTCGGTTTCCTTGGTACATTTGTGAAACCGGACGGAGTAATTCCTTTCAAGCCGCCGGCTGTATCGGCCGAGATTTCCCCGCTCATTGCTTGAAAGCTGCGCCAGATAAGCTTCCCAGGTCTCGGGTAGGGTGACCGCCGAGCAGGGCCTTTGATAGCTTAAGGCAGTCCAGCGGCGCTGCCGCAGGTGTTGTTCCAGCTTGCGGCCTGCCAAGGAGTTGGAAGGTAAGGTGTTGAGCTCAGAGAAGTGCCACTTCGAAGCCTGCGATTCGAGGTAGTTGAGTAGAGACTGGACAAACCGATCTTCCCAGCCGGGGCGGACCGGCAGATCGAGATTATCCGAGTCCTGAGTGCCATCACCCAGCAGTTGAAGGACCTTGAATTTCAGGCCTTTTCCAATGCGGCGACTCTCAAGAGAGAAGGGCGCCAAGGCAGCGAGCTGGGCGGAATCGGTAAAAAATGCAATCACCCAAAGCTGTCGGTTGCTTCCGAAGGCACGCCACCAGGGCGCAAGCCACTCCCAGGTGGAAAAAATGGAAGCCGCTGGATAGTGCGCGAGCAAATCATCCCAGGCAGGACGAACTTCCTGTAGAGATTCTAGGTCCTGATAGACTTTAAGCGATAGCCTTGGGCTGGTCATCCGTTGGATAGCGGGACAGGAGCGGTATCAGCCGGGAGCATGTTGAAAACCGCATTCATGCCGAGATCCTCGAGGTCAATCTCCTGAAGAATTTTCTGGGCCTCAAGGTCATAGAGGGTGATGCGGGTAGGCTTTTCTTTCGGGCCAAATGCCTGCTGCTTGACCCATTGAACTTTTTCCCTCCACCTCGTCTTACGAACTCGGGTAAACCCGACCCAAACCCTTTTCTCATCGACTATATGCACGCCCCGACACCAGCCCAACAGCGCCCGATCGGGATTGTCCACATAATTCAGATCGATGATTTGATCAATCTGAAGTGTTTTTTGGTTCACTTTGACGAGCTTACCATCCACCGAAGTGAAGTAAATGTGATCCTGGAAAGGGATGCCGTCGTGAACCATCTGAATGTCGATGCCAATCCGTTGATTTGCATGGGTGAGGCAGACAGCGTCCTTAAGATCCGCCCGCGTCACCCAGAGATCCTCGCCGATCCAGAACACGAAATTAGGGTGTGCGCGATAAGGCTTATTGGAGGGTACCTTGCGATAATCAATTTGGCGTGAAAAGCGTTGCCAGGGATCGTCAAACAAAACACTCCATTCGCGCAGAACTTTGCCTTCCGGAGTGATCTCGGCCACCATGTCGAGGCCTGTGATCACCACCATGAGGTTATTATCCACAGTCGGACATACGTAATGAAGATCGTTAAAGCAGGGAAGGGAGAGATAGGTAAGGCACTTGAATTCCGGCGTCTGATAGATCAGAACCTCCGTGGAGGTGCAAGCATAGAGTTTATTGCCTCTGAGAGCGCCTGCTTTGAACAGGATTGAGCTGCGCTCTGTAGCTCGAGCCTCGGGTGGCGTCTCATATTCGACGCGAATTCTGTGAGCGCCTGTCTCGGCGTTGGCCTGTATAATCAAAGCTTTTTCGAAGAGAAACCATTCCTCCTCCAGACTCTTGAAATCCCTTCGCTGCCGCCCGCCCAGGATATACAAATCTGACATCGACTTGAGGATCTCCAAAATACAAAGAGATTATCGCTCCATGCTCACAAACCCAAGGCAACGACTATAAGTTGGTTGCCACAGGACTCCAAGCCATATTACCAGACAATTGGCCCTGTTAAGCTTCGGAGTTGTTGGGGGGAGGGGTCGGAAGAGAATCAATCATGAACGCGCCGAGTCACATCGGAAATGCGCACGCTCCATTTTTCCCGGAGCTTGTGAGATCAATTTGCGCTCCTTGCTCCTTTTCCAGGAAGGAGCATGCAGTAAAAAATCGGAGCATGGGGGGTTGCGCTAACGACGCGGCTGCCGGCCGCAAGACTTCTTCTTGGGCGTCTTATCCTGGATGGCAGTGAACGCCGCTAGAGAAGCAGTAAACCTTTTCACCCCCACACTGTTAAAATAGACCATAGTCTCATCGTGAGTCTGCTCCAGGACTGTACCCCAACCATATTTCAAATGACGAACATATTGCCCGGTTTTCAATGTCATACAACGCTCCTCACTCTGGTATTTATAAGATCAACGTTGTTCGAATCCGGCCAGGATTACGAGTGCCCTTAAAATTGCGCAACCCTGGGCTCTCCTGACCATGAAGGCTTGCCCCTTTGCCTTAGCGGATTGCTGAAAACTTTCGTAGCCTGTCAAGGCGCATGATCATGCTCCGCAAGGGCTTGCTTCGCTCAGGCGAGCAACTGCGATTTGCCTCAGAAACGGCGTCCGCGACCACCGAAATGACCCCGGTTCCCACTGCGTGACCCCGAAGGAGTCTCGCGCTGTGGTCGGGCTTCACTGACAGTCAGAGAGCGACCCTCCATCGATTGACCATTTAAACCCCGAATCGCCCGCTGCAAATCCTCGCCTTCGGCCAGCTCAACAAAGCCAAAACCGCGCGTCTCGCCTGTCATCTTGTCCCGAATCACCACCGCCGAGGCTACCTGGAAGCCGGCGTTCACGACAAAATCGTTCAGCGCACGATCAGAAGTGCCATTGGGAAGGTTACCTACGTAAAGCTTAGAAGCCACTTGATCCTCCAGATCGGGCAGACCCAAAAGCCTGCCCATTTGATTTACGTTTTCACTTCCGCGCAACACAGCCGGGAAGTGTATTGAATTGGCAGTCTGTTATTTGGAGCACATGATGACTCACCTTCAGCAGGAATTAAAAACTCTCATCGCCTTTCATTCCGAGGAGCCGAAGACGACGAGGAATCTCGCAAGTTTTTCAGTTGTAAAAGAGATTCTTTGCTCCGCCTGGAATGACAGCTTTCAGCAATCTGCCGGAAGTCATGGCTGGTCACCGTGCCAATCGAGCGCCTAAATTACCGATGTGGAGTCAATTTGTTGGTAATTCGGTTGGCTGAGCGGTGGCGCTCCAAATATTCCTGAATATCGTGCTCCTCAATGCTCAAATTGCGTTCAGCGCGCGATTCTTCGGTTTCTGCTGCCAATTCCCGTTGCAGCCGTCCAAAGCAGATGTCAGGGCCTTCCTGCAGCTTTAGCGAGGTCGAGGCAAACGCATCCACGTTGATGGTAATGGCGAATTCACGAGCGTCAACAATCGTATTGAGGACCTTGAACTTATAGGTCCGACAGCCCGTTCCGACATCGAAACCGACATATTGAATGTTCATGAAAAAACCCTTCCTTGGCTTCTCGACTTCGAAGTATCTCGGTTCAGGAGTCGAGAATGCCGGTGGAATCGTGTCCCATTTTCATTGATCGGGGATGGCGATACTGGAGAATTTCGCCCCGTGATTCGCCCCGGATATGATTTCGTCTGAGAAGCCTTTCTGTTTGCCGATGCGGGCGTGATTCTGAATGTCGTGTCGGTAAACTCAGCGGTCTTCCTGATCAAGATCTCAACCGCTTTGATGCCGCAAGAAAGATAATGATTAGGTGAGGTCTCAACGTATTATCTTCTCTTTACAAGAGTAGCTCAACGAGCCTCATTCGTCAAGCCGATTGCTTTCGGTGGCCTGATGAAACACGGTCAGGATAATTTCACCACGATAATTCAGACCCTGATTTTATGTTTTGATATCGGCCCACATTAATTATCGCGCCGTCAGCACTTGCACCCCGTAGGCAGGGACTCTCACAATATTGGGTTCGGAAGAGCCCGTCAGGGCATTGTGGGTTGTCTCACCCAGGTTCACGGATTGATCCTGGCTGCTGTAGTTCATCAGGAAGAGGATTTTCTCTCCTTCTTTCTCGCGGGTTGCAAGTTCAACACCGTTCGGAAGTGCGGGTCTCGTTGCAACCCCTGCCGTGTCGAATACCTGCTTCATGAAGCGGTCATAGAACTCCGTCGAAGACGGCTGGGTGCCGACATAGAAAACGTTGCCTTTCTCAAAGGAGTTTTCGGTCATCGCCGGCTTGGCGGCGTAGTAGCGCCTTCCATAGGTGGCCAGCGTTCGGGCCGTGGTCGGAGTGAGGATGTCATACCAGACATCGGCAGAATAGCGCGATCCGTCCCGTTCGATAATTTCCTGCTTCTGCGCGAGCTGCGGATCGAAATCGTGAATCAGAACGCCCGCAAGCCGGGCAAGCGGCCCCGGCAACGTTTCAAGGGTCACTTCGTTGTGATTGTCTTTTACACCCGAGCGATAAGTGAGCACGAGTGTGCCGCCGTCTGCGACAAACTGGGTCAGTTTCTGGACCAGTGGCTGCGAGACAACAAATAGCGATGGAGCGACGATGACCCGATAGCGGCCAAAATCCATTTGTGGGAAAACAACGTCGACGTTAAGGCCCAGCCGCCGCACGGCGTTGTAATAGAGCTCCAGTTGCCTGTAATAATCGAAACTTTTTGAAGTGGGCTGGATATGAAATGCCCAGCGTGTGTCAGGGGAGACGAGAAAGGCCACTTGTGAACTGGGATATGATCCTTGAAGCAGGGGAGTGAGACGCTTGACTTCCTTGCCCATCTGCGCAATGGCGTGATACCGTGCGTTCAGATATCCATCCTGATCCAGAATGCCCTGCCAGTATTGTTCGGTGCCAAATCGCGAAGTCCGCCAGCGAAAATAACAGACCCCGTCAGCACCGTGCGCAATGGCTTGATACGCCCAAACGCGATAAAGTGCCGCGGGTGCTTGTTTTCCCCAAAAAGACGTCCACCCCGGAAGGCCGCCTTCTTGCTCCATCACCATGAAATTCTGCTGGTTCTTCGAGCCTCGCATCAGGTCGTGACCCAACGCGGAACGGAAGTAGTCCTGGTAATCGGAGTTGAAGATCATGGGGTAATTATCCCAGGCAACAAAATCGAGCAGGGTATTCAGCTGCGAGTAATCAATGTCATCAAACAGGCCCATTTCATTGGTGGTAATGGCTTTCTGCGGGGCAACCTGGCGCAGGATTTGCGCCTGAAACTTTACGAAATCGCGTGTAGAGTCGCTAAAGAAGCGATGGTAGTCAAGTTCCAGGGCTGGATTATGAACTCCATAGAGCGTGTTCCAGGGCAGAGGAATTTGCGACCACACGGAGTAGGTGTGTCCCCAAAAGATGGTTCCCCAGGCTTGGTTTAGCGCATTCAGAGTCTGATATTTGGCGCGGCACCAGTTTTGGAAAGCCGTCAGACAGTAGGAATCATAGCAATAAGGCCCCCCCACTTCGTTGTCAATCTGCCAGCCCAACACGGCCGGATTATTTTTGAAATGTTCCGCCTCGGCCGTGACAATGGCTTTGACTGCTGCCAGAAAATGCGGATTGTGCAGGCAATAATTGCGGCGCGAGCCGTAGCGATAGCGGATGCCATCTTCGTTCATGGCGGCGATGTCCGGATATTTCGCCATGAGCCAGGCCGGCGGGGAAGCCGTGGGTGTGCCGAGCACTGCCTTAATACCATGAGCGCTCAGAATCTGGAGCGCTCGATCAAGCCAGCCGAAATGGTATTGTCCTTCTGAAGGCTCCATCTTCGCCCAGGCAAATTCACCCAGACGAACAAAATTGATTCCGGCGGCCTTCATGTTGGCCGCGTCTTTTTCCCATTGTGCCTCGTTCCAGGCTTCCGGGTAATAGTCCACTCCATAAATGAATTGGCCGCCGTTCCAGGCGATCAGGTCAAAGGCGTGGCGCATGCCCGGCGTGCGGGCGCTCGATGGGGCGCAGTATAGAGCACCGGCAAGCACAATCAACAACAGCAACATGGTTTTCCGCATCGTATCCTCGTTCTTAAACGTAATTTGTGGTAGCCTCAGCACGAAATCTAAACCCCTCAATCATCGGGATCGTTTCAAGGGCCGTGTATCGCTGCGGCCGTTATCGCGTCTCGGCGCAAAGTGGCTGCCAACCCTTCGCCGAAGGCCCCGACCCACAGGGTGGCAGCCGCCCTTTATAGTACACGAAAAAAGAGGAACTCCTGCCACGCAGGTAACCTCTGCGTTTAAGTTGTAATCAGCTAGAGATAAAAGTCGGGTCCAGCCTTCGAGTCCCCTGCAAATCGGCTCGGCGGACGGAACCGCAGTCTTTTGTTGCCGAAGTTCCTGCGATGAAAGCCTTCAAGACGCGAGATGATCTTCGCAGAGCAGGTCCCGAAGTCTTCCTGGCCGAACGGCTGAATCGACTTTTGGCTTTAATCACATCAGGGGTGTAATCTCAGAAAGAGGAGGAACGGCGAATGATTCGCGCAAAGTCCAGCACTGAAATGAACGCTCAGACGGTAGCAGCTCCGATTTCCCCTGATGAGCTGCGGAAGATTCACGCCTACTGGCGGGCGGCTAATTACCTCTCGGTAGGCCAAATCTATCTTTATGACAATCCCCTGCTGCGGGAGCCACTGAAGCCGGAGCATATCAAACCCCGCCTGCTCGGCCATTGGGGCACGACGCCGGGCTTGAACCTGATTTACGTGCACTTCAACCGGATCATCAAAAAATACGACCTGAACGTGATTTATATTACCGGCCCCGGCCATGGCGGTCCGGGGCTGGTGGCGAACACCTATCTGGAGGGGACCTACAGCGAGTTTTATCCCCACATTCCTCAGAACCTCGAAGGGATGAAGCGACTTTTCAAGCAATTTTCATTTCCGGGGGGCGTTCCCAGCCATGTGGCTCCTGAGACTCCGGGATCAATCCACGAAGGCGGCGAGCTGGGCTACGCCATTGCCCATGCGTACGGCGCGGCGTTTGATAATCCCGATCTGCTGGTCTGCTGCGTCGTGGGCGATGGAGAAGCCGAGACGGGGCCGCTTGCTGCAAGCTGGCATTCCAACAAGTTTCTCAATCCTGTCCGCGACGGGGCGGTGCTGCCCATTCTCCATCTCAACGGCTACAAGATCAACAATCCCACCGTTCTCGGACGCATCAGCAACGACGAGCTCGGTGAGCTTTTTAGAGGGATGGGCTACAAGCCCTATTGGGTCGAAGGTGACCAGCCGGAAGCCGTGCATCAGTTGATGGCCGAGACGCTTGAAACCGTGGTGCAGGAGATTCGGGGCATTCAAGATTCGGCTCGCTCGAAAGGCTTCTCGGGCCGGCCTGTCTGGCCCATGATCATTCTTCGCACTCCGAAAGGTTGGACCGGCCCCAAAGTTGTGGATGGGAAGCCCGTCGAGGGCACGTATCGCGCCCACCAGGTCCCCATTCCCGCGCCGCGCACCAATCCGGAACATTTAAGGTTACTGGAAGAATGGATGAAGAGCTATCATCCGGAGGAACTCTTTGATCAGAACGGCCAGCTCCTTCCGGAACTGGCCGACCTGGCTCCGAAAGGCGATCGGCGCATGGGCGCGAATCCCCATGCGAACGGGGGGTTGCTGCTGAAAGACCTCGCCATGCCGGATTTTCGTGATTACGCGGTCGATGTATCCAAACCTGGGGTCAGCACGGCCGAGTCCACCCGGGTGCTGGGGAAGTTCCTCCGCGATGTGGTGCGAAGGAACCCGGGTAACTTCCGGGTGGTGGGTCCGGACGAGACCGCCTCGAATCGCCTCGACGCCCTTTTTGAAGTTACCGACAAGGTTTTCACGGGCGAGATTTTGCCCAGTGACGATCACCTTTCACCCAACGGACGAGTGATGGAGGTGCTGAGCGAGCACCTCTGCCAGGGGTGGCTGGAAGGCTATCTCCTGACAGGGAGACATGGTTTCTTTTCCTGTTACGAGGCCTTCATCCACATCGTGGACTCCATGTTCAACCAGCACGCCAAATGGCTGAAGGTGACACGCCAGATTCCCTGGCGGCGGCCCATCGCCTCGCTCAACTACCTTCTCACCTCGCATGTGTGGCGGCAGGATCATAACGGCTTCAGCCACCAGGACCCGGGCTTTATCGATCATGTGGTGAACAAAAAGGCGGATATCGTTCGCGTCTACCTACCACCCGACGCGAACACTTTGCTTTCCGTGGCGGATCACTGCTTGCGCAGCCGCCACTATGTCAATGTGATTGTCGCCGGCAAGCAGCCGGAGCTTCAGTGGCTCGACATGGATTCGGCGGTGAAGCACTGCACGGCCGGCATCGGAATCTGGGGATGGGCCTCGACCGATCAAGGCGCGGAGCCGGATGTGGTGATGGCCTGCGCGGGTGACGTGCCAACGCTGGAGACCCTGGCGGCGGTGGACTTGCTGCGCCGCCATTTCCCCGACATCAAGATTCGCGTCATCAACGTGGTGGACCTGATGACGCTTCAGCCTTCCACCGAGCATCCACACGGTCTTTCGGACCGGGAATTCGACTCGATGTTCACGACGGACAAGCCCATCATTTTTGCCTACCACGGCTATCCATCGCTGATCCACCGCCTCACCTATCGGCGAACCAACCATGCCAATTTGCACGTGCGCGGCTACAAGGAGGAAGGAACAACGACAACGCCCTTCGATATGGTAGTGCTCAACGATCTTGACCGCTATCATCTGGCTGGGGACGTGGTCGACCAAGTTGCCCGGCTCGCGCGTCTGGGCGGTCATTTCAAACAATTCCTGCGCGACAAGCTCGTTGAGCATAAGCAATACATCGCCCGCTATGGCGAGGATATGCCGGAAATCCGCGACTGGAAATGGCCCTACTAAAGCCCCATTGCAGATTGAGCAAACCCTCCCTCGAAACGCCGATCAGTGCGTCGCCACAGGCCGACAAGCGGGCTGTGGCTGGAATAAGCATTCGAACAAAGCGAATGGTAGTACGTTGCGCCATCGGAAGGCACGGGTTGATCCGGCACAGGCCATCAGTTTCCAAAGCAACTTTACTTTGGAATGGGATGAGGGCAGAATGGCGTTCAATGGTAGTACACCATCGTTTACAACAAACGTGGAAGACATGGAGGTCTCTATGGGCGAGAAGGTTTCGAGACGCGAGTTTCTTGAGAAGTCGGCATTGTTCGGCGCGGTGGCTGCTCTGGGCGCCGGCAACGGCCCGGCATCTGAGAAGATGCCGACGCGAGTATTAGGCAAGACCGGCGTGCGGGTTTCCATCCTGGCGCTGGGCTGCGGAAGCCGCCTTCTTTCTTACAAAAGCACCGAGGCGGCGGTTGCGGCGATCAACCTGGCGCTCGACTCCGGGATCAGTTACCTGGATACAGCCTATGGCTATGGCCAGGGGCGCAGCGAAACATGGGTGGGCCAAGTGGCAAAGACCCGGCGGAAAGAGTTTTTCCTTGCCACAAAGATTGAACCGCGAGACGGTGACACGGCAATGCGGATTCTGGAGGGCAGTTTGAAGCGTCTGCAAACTGACCGGATTGATCTGATTCACGTTCACTCATTGCGTGATGCTGACGACCTGGCGCGGGTTGAGGCCAAAGGCGGAGTGCTCCAGGCGCTCTACAAGCTGCGCGACCAGAAAGTGACAAGATTTATCGGAATGACCAGCCATTACGACCCCAGGGTGCTTAAAACCGCCATCGAACGGCATGATCTCGATTGCGTGCAGATGGCATTGAACGCAGCCTTGCAGGGAATGACGCCCGGCGCGCACGGCATGACGCTGAATCCGGATATTCCGGTGAGCTTTGAGCGTGTTGCATTGCCGGCTGCGCGCAAGAAGAATCTCGGCATTCTGGCGATGAAGGTGACGGGACAGGAGGCGCTGCTCGGAACGGGTTCCGGCAAGAGCGACGTTGCCCATCTGCTGCGTTACACGCTGAGTCTGCCGGTTGCTGCCGCAGTCGTTGGAATGCCAACGCTTGGAATGATTCGTCAGAACGCCGCCTGGGCCCGATCCTTTACCCCCATGACCGAAAATGAAATGAAGCAATTCTCAGGGCGGATTGCGGCGGCCAACAAGCTGGCCCTCGATCTTAAATTCCAGAGCCACGTGGACGCGTAGGCGAGGTTTCCCGGCGAGCCGTCGCCGCCGCACCAGCTATCAGTTGGTGGTTAGCCCACAGCCATATTCGCCTGAATCCGTGGAAGTTTTGCACTTTACCGCGGCAGTGGAATTTTGGCGCCCTATCGCAATTCATTACGGAAACTTCTGGCCGTGAGCCGCCAAAGCCCACCAAATGGGGATCTGCGACAGACGAGTATGAAAGTCCCAACCGGGCGAAATGGGAGGGCAAATTGATATCGGACTCTGAACTTGGGTTGCCGGTTTCAAGCCCAGTAGTTGCGGTCAAGCGACCGGTATTGGATGGCTTCAGAAATGTGCGTGGTACTGATCGCGTCAACACCGTCAAGGTCGGCGATGGTTCGCGCAACCTTCAGAATACGGTCGTGCGCGCGGGCGCTCAATCCCAACCGCTGGACAGCGCTTTCCAGCAATTGTTCGCATTCGGCAGAGATGGCGCAATATTTGCGAATTTGCCGGGGGCTCATCTGCGCGTTGCAGTAAATCTTTTCGCCCTGATAGCGCACAAGCTGGCGCTCACGGGCCTTCGTGACCCGCTGGCGAATTTCCTCTGAGCTCTCGCCGCCCGAATCGTCACGCAATTCGCGGTACTTGACCGCGGGCATATCAATGTGGATATCGATGCGGTCGAGCAGCGGCCCTGAAATTTTCGAAATGTAGCGCTGGATCATGGGCGGAGTACAAGTGCATTGCCGCGAAGGATCATTAAAGAACCCACATGGGCAGGGATTCATGGCCGCCGCCAGCATAAAGCGGGCGGGAAAAGTGAGGGACATCGAAGCCCGGGCAATGGTCACTGTACCATCTTCCAAAGGCTGCCGCAGCACTTCCAGAACATTGCGCTGAAATTCCGGCAATTCGTCGAGAAAGAGGACGCCGTGATGAGCGAGACTCACTTCGCCCGGGCGTGGCGTTGCACCCCCGCCAATCAGCCCCGCATCGGAGATAGTGTGATGCGGGGCGCGGAAGGGCCGCGTGCCCACCAACCCCCCGCCGGCTTCGAGTGTGCCCGCGACGCTGTGAATCTTGGTAGTCTGGATGGCTTCCTCAAAGGTCAGCGGCGGCAGAATGGTGGGAATGCGTTTGGCCAGCATGGTTTTACCGGCCCCGGGCGGCCCAATCATCAGAATGTTGTGCCCGCCCGCTGTGGCCACCTCAATTGCGCGCTTGGCATGAAGCTGACCTTTCACATCGCGGAAATCAACGGGATAGTGATTGGACTGGGCAAGCATCTCCGCCACGCTCACCCGGCAAGGCGTAAACGGCCTTGTCTCATTCACAAAGTCCAGGACTTCAGGCAGTGAACGCAAGCCGTAAACGGCCACATCCTGAACCACGGCGGCCTCTTTCGCATTTTCAAAAGGCAGCACTAGCTTCCGAATGCCTTTCTGCCGTGCCATGGAAGCAATGGAGAGCGCCCCTTTAATCGGTCTCAGGCTGCCGTCAAGCGAGAGTTCGCCGAGAAAAAGGATTTGTTTCAGGTCGGCCTTCAGCACCACGCCCGTGGTGCCCAGAATGCCCAGTGCAATGGCAAGATCAAAGCCCGAACCTTCTTTCTTAATATCCGCTGGTGCAAGATTCACCGTGACGTTCTGGAAAGGAAAGTCGAGACCGCAATTCTTAATGGCGGACTTGATGCGCTCGCGGCTTTCGCGCACAGCCGCGTCGGGAAGGCCAACGGTGGTGAAGTTGGGCAAGCCAGCTGAGATATCGACTTCAACTTCCACCGGATAAGCATCAATACCAAAAACCGCAGCACTCAACGTTTTATAGAGCATGGCCAGGTGATTCTGTTCCTTTTCGAGGAAGAGTTAAAATGGAGGCCTGCCACCTCGAGATTGGCTGACAAAAGCTGATCGTTTTCGTCTCGACTGCAAGCTGTGGCAAATGTTTCATACGTATACGACAAAATATACAAAAAATACGCCCATTCAGTTTTCTAAACCTGCTAACCTGCTTTTGTCTGTCAATGACTGTGCGCACAGGAGGCAGGCACTTTGCAGTAAAAAAACGCCATGGCGTTTTTCTCAAGTTTCATGAAAAAAGCTGGCCGGGGCTCTTCAAATCCGGATAAAACAGCGATCCCAAGTTATTGATTTTCTTCAGTCCGCATCCTCTCAGGTGGCCGCCCGCCGCTCTTTCGCCGCCATATATCCTGTATTCTGATTTCACCACGGATGATTCAGAGATCGCTGAGGGTCTTTTCAGTGTGTTGTGTGCTCTCTGTGGCAGGCCCTCTCATGGATTTTTAATAAAAATTGGTTCCAACCATCGCAACCATTCTTCATCAGCAATCGCTGGGCACGGAACGGCGCGATTATAACAGATGCCATCGTTTTTGCTAACCTGGTTGTGGACGCCGTATCTGTATAGCGGCTTTCCTCGCTTATTTTTATGCTTCGGAGCGTTGCGAAGCGACGTAACAGACTGAGCCGCAGCTGAGAATCCAGGTGTTCCTCAAAACAAATGCTGAGACCTTCCACTTTGCTCAAGGTGACAGAGCAAGGGCAGCATGTAATTCCCTGGTTTTCCACACAAGGTCTCGCTACGCTGGGGCGATGGGGTTTGCTTGTCTGCCTGTGACTCTCAGGGATGAAGTATAGTGAGAGAAGGAGACCAACGGAAGAACCGGAGGTGATGGTAGCAGGTCAGTTTGGGACGTACTGAAAGGTTTACACCTCCAAATGTGACGACATCAAGCCGCCTTGACAACAAACTGACTTATCATCGAGGTGACTCAGGAATAATGGCTAAGACGATCGTGGTTGTCGAAGACCTGATTTTCCTTTCCAGGATTCAGCAGACGGCAAAGCTGGTGAACGCGGAAGTTGAGACTGCACGGCTGGACGAATTGCCAGCCAGGCTCTCAGGCGCTCCGGTTCGCGCCATCATCCTTGACCTCAATCACCGCTCAGGGTGCGCGGTTCAAGCGCTCCGAACCCTGAAGTCCGACCCTTCGACGGAGAATATTCCGGTTATTGGCTTTGTCTCGCACGTGCAGGGAGATGTGGTAAGGGCCGCCCGAGAAGCAGGTTGCGACACGGTGATGGCCCGCTCAGCCTTCGTCCAGAAGCTTTCCGAATTACTTCAGCAGTACAAGTGACAGTAGAGGGCGGAGGTCGTATCGTCACTCACTCGAGGCAGCGTCCCAGGTGTTGTTTCACCCGATTATCTGCCTGAGGTCTGATCGCCGCTGAATTCACCACGCCCCCCCTTCCTCAGCGAGGAAGGGAATTGTGTTTTCCTCCTGCCCAAGCCCCTCTTCAGTGAGGAGGGGGCTTGGGATCCCACTCTTAGAAATGAAGGGGAAGCGTGGTTATGAAGGATTGACTGAGGCTGGATACCTGATCCCGCCCACTTCAGAAAACGTCATGCACCACGTCGGTAGGTTTGGCGACGCAGGCGTAAAGCGTGGGAAGGAAGAAGATACTGATGGCCAGGGAAAGGCTCAGGCCGCCGACAATGACGATGGCAAATGGGCGTTGAGAATCTGAGCCGATGGCATGCGAAAGCGCGGCCGGAAGCAACCCCAAAGTCGCCACCAACATCGTCATCATGATGGGACGCAGGCGCAACTGGCAGGCTTCCACAATGGCATCTTCCAACGCGAGCCCGCGTGCGCGAAGCTGGTTGATGTATTCCAGCATCACGAGGCCAATCTGAGTGGATACCCCGAAGAGAGCCAGTAGTCCAACACCGGAAGACACGCTGAAATAAGTGCCTGTCATGAGCAACGCAATGAGGCCGCCGAGCGGTGCCAAAGCCACATCCAGCAGAATCACCCACACCCATTTGAATGAATCGAAGGCGGCGTAAACCCATAACGCGATAATAAGCAACGTCAGGGGAATAATGACCTCAAGACGTTTGTTGGCAGCCACTTCATTGGCATATTCGCCTGCCCAATCGATTCGATATCCGCTGGGCAATCTTACGCGCTGGTTGACTTCCTGCATCGCTTGCCGGACTGTGCTGCCCAGGTCCCGCCCTCGGACGCTGTATTTGACTGCGATATAGCGTTCGTTCCCTTCGCGATAAATCATGGACGCGCCTTCCTGGACTTTGATATCGCAAACCTGCCCGAGCGAGATTCGCGCGCCGGAAGGTGACACTATCCGAATATCGGCAATATCCTGCACCGTCTGCCGGTAAGGCTTTTCATAACGCACTACGAGATCGAATCGCCGGTCGCCAATCAGTACTTGACTGACCGTTTTTCCTCCGACGGCTGTTTCAACCGCGTCCTGAATGTCAGAGACATTGATGCCGTAACGGCCGGCCTGTTCGCGATTGACAATCAGGTTGATGTTGGGTTGTCCCATGACTCGAAATACGCCAAGGTCTTTAATCCCCGGTATGCGCCGCATCACGTTGGCGATTTCATCAGCTTTGGCTTCGAGGGTTTTGAGATCGGTTCCATAGATTTTGACCGCCAAGGCTCCTTTCACCCCGCTGACAGCTTCATCGACGTTGTCCTCGATAGGCTGCGAGAAGTTCCAAATGACACCGGGAATGCTCGATTCGAGCTTTTGATCCATCACGGCGATGAGCTTATCCTTGTCAGAGCGGTAAGGTTCGGGCCACTGCTTCTGGGGTTTCAGGCCCACGTAGTACTCGGTGTTGAAGAAGCCGGTGGCATCTGTCCCATCGTCGGGACGACCGACCTGGCTGACGATTTCTGTGGTCTCAGGAAACGAGGCAAGGATGAGCCGGGCCTGGTGGACAATCCGTTCGCCTTCGGAAGGTCCGGTGCTTGCTGCCAGGGTTCCGCGCGCCCAGATGGCTCCTTCATCGAGATGCGGCAGGAATTCGGAGCCAATGATGCCACGGGTGGCCAGATAAATCATCGCCACAAAAAGCGCTCCGGCGCTTGCGAGCGTGGCTTTGCGATGGCGAAGGCACCAGCGCAGGGCCAGGCGATATCGCGCGCCGAGAAATAACAGGATGGGATTGTGCCATTCCTCGATGTGCTGGCGCAGCAGGAGACTGGAAAGAACCGTTGAGATAACCAGGGCGAAAACCAAGCCGCCCATCAGCGCAAAGGCCACCGTCCAGGCCATCGGATGAAACAGCTTTCCGGCCACGCCTTGAAGAGTGAAGATGGGAAGATAGGCGGTGATGATAATCAGGATGGCGTAGAAAACAGGGCGCTGCACTTCATGCGCAGCCCAATAAATGATTTCTCCAATGTTCTTCTGTTTCCATTCGCGCGAGCTGATGAGGCGCAGGATGTTTTCCACCATGACGACGGTTCCATCCACCACCATGCCAAAGTCCAGAGCGCCCAGCGAAAGAAGGTTTGCCGGAATATGACTCAAATCCAGGCAGGTGGCGGCGAAAAGAAGAGAAAAAGGGATGGTGCTGGCGACGATCACGGCGCTGCGGATGTTTCCCAAAAAGAAAAAGAGCAGAATCGTCACCAGGAGAAATCCATCGGTGAGATTTCTCAATACCGTATCGGTGGTGTATTGAATCAGATCGCTGCGATCCAGATAAGGCACAATTTTGACGCCGCGAGGAAGGACGTGACGGTTCAGATCAGCCACCTTCTCTTCAATACCCCGGAGCGTTGAGTCTGTTTGAGCGCCTTTGCGGAGCAGCACAATCCCTTCCACCACGTCGTTATCGTCCACAATGGTTCCATCCGGGTTGCGGACGGTCTTCCCGATCTGGCCCAGACGTATGGCATGACCCTGAACCACCTCGCCGACATCACGCACCCGCACCGGCGTGCCATTCTGCACCTTGAGCACGGCGGCGGCGATGTCCTGAGTATTTTGCATCAGCCCCACGGCCCGGACGTTAAAGGCTTGCTGGCCGTGCTCCACGAAGCTTCCTCCGGCATTGGTATTGTTTGCCGCGAGGACCTGTTCAACCTGGCTCAGGGTGAGGTCGTAATTGATCAGTTGTTCAGGGTTAATGAGCACCTGGTATTGGCGAGTGAGCCCTCCGAAACTCGAGACATCAACAACCCCCGGGACCGATTTGAATTGTCTTTCCAGGACCCAATCCTGGAGCGTTTTCAGCTGCATCAAATCGTAGCGGGGATTTGTGCTTTCGAGGGTGTACCAATAGATCTGGCCTACGGGGCTGTAGTCAGGCCCCAACATCGGTTGAACATTGGCGGGCAACACCACCCCGGACAGGCGCTCGAGAACCTGTTCCCGATTGAGCAGGTCGTCTGAATGGTCGGTGAAAATCATGGTGACCACGGAGAGGCCGAAAAGGGATTGCGAGCGCAGGTCCACCATGTGAGCAATCCCATTCATCTGAATTTCAATCGGCACCGTGATCTGTTGTTCCACTTCTTCAGCGGCATGTCCCGGCCACTGAGTGATGACCTGAACCCAGGGGGGAGCGACGTCGGGATAAGCTTCCACCGGCAGGCGATGGAACGAGATGATTCCCCAAACAAGCAGGGCGATCCCGAGGCTCAGCATGAGCCACTTTTCTCGAAGGGCAAAATCGACGATGCGTTGAACCATCGTTACTTTTCCGCCTCAACCGTCTGAGCAAATTGCAATGAATTGGCCACCACTTTTTCACCGGGTTCGAGTCCGCTCAGAACCTCCTGATAGCCTCCCGGCACCACCATTCCTGCCTGAACTGGACGACGTTTAAAAAGACCCGGCCCGGTGGGAACAAAGACCCAATATTGATCGTGCAGTTGAAAGAGCGCTGAACTGGGAATCACCATTCGGGAAAGCAGCTTGCGGGAAACGATCCTGACGGTTGCAAACATCTGCGGACGCAGCATTCCATGCGGGTTATCCAAGACGATGCGAACCGCAGCGGTTCGGGTCGAAGGGTCGAGCACTCGGGAAATGTTATCCACCTGGCCCCGGAAAACGCGATCAGGATAGGCATTGAAGCGAACTTCGGCGAGGTCGCCCTGATGCACCTTGCCAAGGTCATTTTCATAAACGTTGGAAAGAATCCAGACCCGCGAGAGGTCGGCAATCGTAAACAGCGCCGAGGAGCTATCGACAGACTTCACCGCTTCGCCCGGCGAGATGTTCTGCTCGACAATCGTGCCTGAAATCGGAGCTTTGACTTCAATGAGCGGGGAGAGATGATGGAGGTCCGCACCGAGGATGCGAAGCTGCTGCGTCGCAGTTGTAAGGTCAGCCCGGCTCTTTCGCTCCGCGTCTTCAGCCTGTTGCAAATCCTTTAAGGAAATGGCGCCATGTGAATAGAGCTCCTGGGCGCGGAGGAGGGCTTCATGGCTGAATTCTTCATCCGCCTCAGCCTTTAGGTAAGCGTTGATGTCGGCGGAAAGGTCAGGGCTGTGAATCAGCAGAAGCGGCTGGCCCTTTTCAACATATCTTCCCAGCTCGGTTTTGACCTCCATCACCCGCCCGGCGGCGAGGGAGTAGACGTGGACCGTCCGGTTCACGTCCGGAACCACGATTCCCGGACAAGTGAGCACTGTGGGAAGCGGCCGCATCTCGACGACTGCCAGGGGGAAGAGTTGAGGGCGCTGCACGCGAAAGGCATCGCCGGCAGCCGGTTGCTCTATCACGCTCTTCGAGGGTTTCGCCGGTTGATCAGACAGGCGCGAACGGCAGCCGGTAAGGGCCAATAAAACCGCGACGGCGGGCGCTAAAGTTGCGCGCACTTTGAGTTCTTTTTTCATTGCAGTCGCCGGCTAAATACAATCGAACACTGGGATATGAAATCCGCGCGCCGATGGGAAAGAGAAAAAGCGCAAGGCCAAGCTCGTTCTTTCCCTTCAGGCAGATCAGCTCTGAGAGAGAATGCTCATTGCGGAGTGTTTATTCCAGTCGAGCGCGTCTCCAACTGAAAAGGTCGAGATGCGCGTTGTCTTAAGGACCAGACTCCGCAAATAAGAGTTGGCCAAGCGAAGATTGGAGTTTGGGATTTAAGCGAGGGCGTCGCCTGGAGGCGCGCGCCCTGTGGCGGCAGGCGTCAGAAGCCCCTGGGGGTGGAACCCGGAGGGGTGAACAAGCGGAATGTAGCGAAGGGTCGGGGAAACGCCACGGCTCGTAGCTGCCTGAAAGTTACTCAGAACTTCAAGAAGTTGAGCGAGAAAATAACTCGCGTGGCTGTGAGATGAATGAGGTTCAGCAAGGCTCTCGGCATAAGTCAATTGCCCAAGCGCCGGGAGTTGTTGCAGGCTGACCAGATCGTCGCTGGCCGAGAGGCAAGGGAAAAGCGCAAGAGTTGCCGCCAGAACGGCTATCCCATGCTTGAGGCGCACACGAGCGTGGAGAGGGCGCCGATGGGACACTTCGCAGATCAACCACACGCTCAGAGATCCGCTGACCACACCGATCCAGAGCAGATTTAGAACAGTTTCAGCAGTCATCCTCACTAAAAACACTAACAAAATGCCGCCCGCTCTTCAACCAACCCGTGGTGTCATGTCCTGCTTTGTTCCCGGGCATCGACTATCGCCGAGTTAATCAAGCGGGGCGCGGATTTGACCCGAGCCAGATTCTGGGATATGCTCACTGCAACCCTTAAGGAGCGTAATCCCAGTGCATACCAACCTCAGTTTAACGGACTGGCTCAATCTTTCCATTCTTGTGGGTATTTTCCTGACGAATCTGCTGGTTTTGAATGCCCTATCCAGAAAAGCAGCAGGTGATGCAAGCGTTCGGGATATCTGCCTGGCTCATGCCCTCTGGACGGCGAACTGGCTGGTGTGGTTTTTTGCCTGGCTCGTTCACTTCAAGAGCACAAACTTGATTGTTGCAGACTTGCTGGATGATATCGGGGCCTTTTTTCTGGTCGCTTTTGCCATAAGCTTTGCCGGCGGATTCAGCAAACTGAAGGCCTATTGGTTTGTGATTGCGGGTTTTTTCATTATGGACGTGGTCTGGCTTGGGAGTGCCAGTGTCGTGGCGCCGGACTCGGTTAATCTGGTGTCGGCTCCGAGTTTCCAACAGTGGGTCTTGAGCCTGGGCAGCGTAAGCCCTGAAGATATCATCTTTCGCCGCACCATCATCTTCGCTCCTTCGCTTTGTCTGGTGATTGTGGCGTTGGGGCTCGTTGCCTGGTCCTTCATTGGGCGCTTTAAGGAGTGGCAACTGAGCGCCCTCATGGCTCTTCTGGCCGGAGTTTATGCCATTTTGCATGTGGCACTCTTTCAAGCCAACTTTTTTATCCCTGCACTGAATTTTCATCAACACGTGGAATTTCTATTTCTAGCGTGGCGGGTGGTTTTTGTTCTGCTGTATTCATTTCTGATATTGACTTCTGCCGGAATTGAAATTCAGTCGCAGCGCATTATTGCGGTGCTGGGCACCGTAGGATCGGTAGTTTCCACGATTGTCGCCCTCCGAAGCTTTATTTTTGGGAAATAGGAAGATTGAAGATCCTTATCCTCCTGCCTGTGTCTCTGTCAGCGATTTTGATGACTGTCGCTTCTGCCGCATTCGCAAACTCTCCGCCAGAGATTGGAAGCGTGTTGATCGTGTTGTATTCCCGCGATGAAATCGTGATGGCGGCGGACAGCCGGGTGGTTAACGAGCAGACCGGCCAGTACCGAGACGATTACCGCAAAATTATCACACCCGGCGATGAGTTTATTTATGGAGCGACAGGAATCACAGAAACTGCCGGCGCCTTCGATGCTGCGGGATTAATCAGGAGATTATTCCGTGAGGAAGGACGTCTTCGTGAAGATGGGTTTGTGCAAGGGATCGCCACGAAATGGGCCAATGCGATGGAACAGAACCTTGCGAGATTGCCTTCCAGCCGCCTGAGGCAATCTGCGGGCGAAGGCCAAGGGGCGGGCGCGCTCAACTGCGCAATGTTTGCCGGGGTCGAGCCTTCAGGCAGGCTTGCTTTGGCGCGCGCCCGGCTGTTTTATCGAGGAGTTTCTGGTGACGGAAATTCCAGGGTCGCTGCGGAAATCACTCTGATCTCGCTGGATAAGCCCGGCATCAACATTGCGGGATGCGGCGATGTGGATGTGCTGGAAAGCATTGTGCCGCCGCGAACCGCATGGGCAAAATCGGAAGTGGAGCGGTGGCAACATTTCACGGGCGATGCCAAAGCAGAAATCGCGATTCGCCTGGCACAGTTCACCATCGACCGCGAGAGGCCAAGGCGGTTTGGATTCCAGGAGATTGTTCCAGTCGGCGGCGAAATCGACGCGGCGGAAATCGCTCCGAAGCGACCTGTAAAATGGATTCAACGCAAAGCAAACTGTCCGGCTGAATAAGGGTTGAACGAGGCATGAGCTAAAGGAAAGATTGGCTTGCCGGCCGGACTCGAATCGGCAAAATGTTATATTCTTGCTACGGACATCGAAAAGGCGATGCCGTTCATAGTCGAGCATCAGGCGCGCCACGAGGCTGTCATCCAGCAGCTTGACGAACGCCTGGTCAGGCTCGAGGGCTTTGTTGAAACCAACACCGGCATGATCCGCCAATTGGTGGATGTCAGCCGGTCTCTGGCGAATACTGTTCAACAGTTAGGTGAAGAGACTGACCGGCGAATCCGGGAGCTTACAGAATCCCAAGCTCACACCGACCGCCGCCTGGACGCCCTGATGAATGTGGTCGACAAGCTCGCCCGGCGTCATGGCGACAAACTTCAATGAACCATTAGCCCGTCTGCCGTGTCTGTTTTTCGGGAAATTTCCTCATACCGAGCATCTTTTCCCAATCCCGCCAGTGGAGATCAAGGTGCCTCGTTCGATGTCACGGCAACTTCCACATGGGCCTTGCTCTGATTTGATTTTGCCAGTGATTGCTATTGACCCTTTCCAGAACCGTATTTCGTCTGCCCCGAAGCGGTCTTTGATCCTAGTCTGACATTACTGTGGGCAACCGCGCACAGCAGCCTCGTTCTCCTTTTGTTGCATCTCGCGCCGAATGATCGCGGGGTCATCCAGCGGTGCAGATGGTGGTTTGGCAACTGGCTTAAGCCCTTTTTCGACGACTTTTGCGGGATTGAAAACCCGGACATCGGAAGGAACGGCGTTGTACGGCGTGAAGTCGGGAACATCGGTAAAGCGATCGGAAAGATCGGTCGCGGCTGCGTCGAATTGGTTCAGCCAGGGCAGACCGAAAATCAGGTCGAAGGTCTTCAGAATACTCATAAAATCTGCGTGCACATGGGAGACGCCACGACGCGAATAGGGGCTGATCACCAGCAGAATGCTGCGATGCGCATCCACGTGGTCTGTGCCCGACTGCGCGTCGTCTTCGGTTACGAAAATCGCCATGTGTTTCCAGTACTGGCTATGAGAAAAAACCTCGATCAGCTTTCCGAGCGCCAGGTCGTTATCCGCCACGTAGGAAGCCCGGAAGGGATAACCTTCCGACGGTCGTGGCTTCGCGGTGTGATCCTGGGGCAGCCACATGGAAATGAACTGCGGCAGCGGCTCGCGACCGCTCGCGTAACGACTTTGCCATTCGATCATGAACTGTTGAAAGCGATATTGGTCTGAGATGTTAGTGTTGAAGTTCGGGTAGATGCGTGAAGTGTTTTCAAAAAGCGGCTCGGGCATGGGGATGTTCACCGATTCGCGGACGCCCGTAGGCTCCATGTCAGAATCTTCGTCGTAACCTGCCAACTCGAGACCTTCCCCGTAATTGCGGAAGCGGATGTGGTGCCGGGTCAGATGCTCCCAGAGCGAGCCGGCTTCGAGGTAATCCTCAGGCCAGGGGCTTGTTGAGCCGATTTCAAGCCGTCCGGGTGCTTTAGAGTCCGGCTCCCAGTCAAATTGCCCTCCATAGGCAGCCGGCCAACTCGCCTCAAAGAGGGCATTCGGATAATTGCCCACCAGCCAGTGATGTCCATCCACGGAGACGTCCGAATCGACGTAAAAATTATCACTGATGCCGAAGCGTTCAGCCAGCGCGTGCGCATTGGGTGTCACCTGGATATCATGGAAAGCCAGACCCAGGGGCTTGTTTTCGACGCACGCTTCGTCACCGTATTCAGCAAGATCTGGCTCTCCGTTTACCGGCTCACCATTCACTTCCTTCAGGTCTCCAAATACCTGATCGAAGGTGCGGTTCTCTTTGATGATAAAAATGACGTGCCAAATCTTCTCGCTGGCCTTGCCGGGTGGAGGAATGGGAAAATCCGGTGAGCGGCGATCTGGATGAGACGCAGGTAGGAAACCGTTGTTTGCCAGCACCTGCTCTGTTTCGGCACCAAGCGGCGAAGGTACCCCTGAATCTCTGATGAAGCCTCGATGTGCGGTCTCAGGAGAGGCGCGGCGAAGATTGATGATGGAAACCGTACCTTTGGTGATGTCTCCGATATATGTACCTTCGGGACCTTTGTGGAAATCCGGTCCGCCATTCGGGCCTGCGCCAAAACCCTTGGCATTGGTGACATAGAGAGTCTGACCATTAGAACTAAGCGACACGCGCGCCGGAAACCAGCCGGTGGGAATGTAGCCCAGCACCTCGCCGTTTCGCGTATCGACCACAGCCACAGCGTTGATTCCCGCACAAGCAACGTAAAGCGTGCGACCATCAGGGCTGAGCGCCAGACCAAAGGGCAGCACGCCCCGCAGTCCTTTCACAGCCGGAGCGGGTTCGAGCAGGATTGTTTTCTGGATTCGCCCGCTGAGGGCATCGAAAACTGTGATGCTGTCCTGGCTTGCGTTGCTCACATAAACACGGCGCCGTCCGGCTGCAATGCCGCACGGACTGCTGCCTCCCACGGACCCAAGGCCGACGGGAATGCCGGTTCGAACCTTGAATTTAACTTCGGGCTGCGCTGGGTTCGAGACATCAATCGCCCAGACGGAATTTGAAAGCAGTGTGTTGGGGCTCCCCAGGCCGGGAATCTCCTTTCCTTCAACAGTTGCTCCCTGCTCGGCCTGGGGCGAAGGGAAACCGAAAGCAGGAAACGTCAGCCCCGTCACGCGAGGATGTTTGGGGTCGTAGCCCGGCACAAGTGAATAGCGAAACATTCCTGCATTGGAGACGTAAAGGGTATGCCCATCAGGTGAGAGCGCGAGGCCAAAAGGCAAATAGCCGACAGACCGGTTGGCGATGATTTTTCTTGACTGTGTGCTGAAGATCACCAACCGAAAGTGCGCAATGTCCAAAGCATACAGGTAATGACCGTCGGGGGAAAGCTTCAGATCTCCGGTCAAGCTGTCACGAAACTCCGAGCCGCCAAAGCTTCTGTTCAGGCTCAACTCCCCTGTGCGGCGATGATGCCGGAGATCAAAAATCCCAATCTGGCCATTGTTGCCTTCGGAAACGTAAGCGGTTCGGTTATCAGGGGCAATGGCTGCGCCAAGATAAACGCTCTTGGGGTCTGCATCGGAGGGCTTGAAACCAGGAGGAATCTGCTTGACCTCGGGATGCGAGCGGCCAAGATGCGTGATGATTGAGATGGAGAACGGCGCCGTGCCGCTGTTCACCGTAATCAGTGTTTTGCCGTTGGGGCTGAGCGCGAGGCCATAGGGATGTGGTGCCACTGTCACCTGAACGCCGCGCGGCGTGATCAGCCGACCGCTGGGGAGAACGGTCACTGCGGATCGATGGATGTGAGTGACACGAGTTCCGGCAGGCGCTTCGAGCTCGGTGGTCGCACCCACCTGAGGCGTATTACCTTTTGGCAGCGCTGGCGAGAAGAGGCACATTAAAGGCACGGTGAGCCGCAGCAACCACAGCCAGCGAATTTTCATCTCCAGATTTTGTCTCCTGAGAATGGGGCAGAAGCAGGTCCCAAGCGTTGCGAGACGAACGAAGAATGGAATGAGAGGTCACGTTTCCTTGCCTCTTGTCTCTCACCTCTGCCTTATTACAATGCCCGCTCGTAGAGCGATTCCATATCCGATTCAGTGCAAGGCCTTGGGTTCAGTAGATGGCAAGCATCCTCCATCGCCTTCTTTGTCAAGGCGGGAATCATATCGCGTGTGATTCCAAGCGCACTGAGACGATCGGGGACGCCCGCTTCCCTGAGGAGCTGGCGCATCCGCCCAATCACCGCGGTGGCCGCCTCCCCAGCAGATGTGCCTGTTTTGTCCAGACCTATGGCGTGCGCGATATCTCGTAGACGCTCTTCGCAGGCGGGGCGGTTAAACTCAAGGACGTGCGGCAGGAGTATGCCGTTCGTAGTTCCATGGTGTAACCCGCCAATGGAAGAGAGGGGATGGGCGAGTGAGTGAGTCACCCCTAAACCTTTCTGAAAGGCCACAGCGCCCATGAGGGAGGCCATCATCATGTTTGTCCGGGCGGTAAGGTTGCCACCTTCGTGAACCGCGATGGGAAGATTTTCCACAGCCAGGCGTGTGCCGTAGAGGGCAATGGCGTCACACAGCGGGTGATAACCCTTCGCCAGGTAGGCTTCCACGTTGTGGGTGAGCGCGTCGAGCCCCGTTCCTGCAGTGATTTCAGGTGGCAGGCCCAGCGTAAGTTCCGGGTCATCCAGGGCGACACTGGGAATCAGGTGAGGGCTGAAGATCACTGTCTTGCGGTCAGTGGCCTTGAGCAGGATGACGGCGCTTCGCCCCACTTCGCTGCCGGTGCCGGAAGTCGTGGCGATTGCCACCATGGGTGGGAGATTGGCTGTGATCCGGTCGCTGCCGTTTGCCTGGTCGTCGTATTGCGCGAGAGGAAGCGGATGCGTCACGCCCAGGCGGATGACTTTGGCGGCATCAAGAGGGCTGCCGCCTCCAAGCGCAACAACGCTGTCGCAGCGCTCGCCGCGATAGCGTTCAATACCTGCCAGGACGTTGGCCTCCGTCGGGTTATTGTTCACGTTGTCGAACAGGCTGAACGCTATATTCGGGGCCGCAGCGGCCACACGCTCGGCAAGCCCCGCTTGCACGACCCCCGGGTCAGTGACCAGAAGCGGTCGCCGGACGCCCAGGCGATTGATCTCATCGCCTAAACGGTTAAGAGCCCCCCTGCCGAAAACAATGCGAGTGGGAAACGCAAAAATTGAGACAGAGTCATTCATGACGTGTGGGCGTTCTCCTGTTTCCCGCTTCGGGTGCGCAGCCGCACTTCACCGATCGTGAAAGCGCTTCAGATGCTCTCAAAGTAACGTTCAAGCTCCCAGTCGGTCACGGCGCGTTCGAATTGCTGCACCTCCCAATTGCGGGTCATCGTATAAAAATCGACAAACTCGTCGCCGAACCAATCCCGTGCCGCGCGACTGTTGGCGAAGAGCCTGGTGGCCTCTTGCAGGGTGCGGGGAAGCGGGGCGGCCTCAGAGACGCTATAGGCGTCAGAGACCGGTGGGGGCAGCTTCAAACGCTGCTGGATGCCCTGAAGCCCCGAAGCCAGGCTTGCAGCCAGTGCCAGATAGGGGTTGGCATCCGCTCCTGGCAGCCGGTGCTCGACGCGCGTCGTCTTTGGCCCGGTCAGGATAGCACGGAGGGCAGTCGTGCGGTTGTCAACACCCCAGGTTACGTTGACCGGCGCCCAGCTTCGCGTCCCGGGCGCCGTGCGCTTATAAGAGTTAATGGTGGGTAAAAACATCACGGCGAATTCCGGCATCAGTGCAAGTTGTCCCGATAAGTATTGGCGCATGACAGGCGACATGCCGTCCGGACCGTGGTTCACGCCGCCGTAGAAAAGGTTCGTTCTGCCTTGCCGGTCCATAAGGCTCTGGTGGATGTGGCCACTCGACCCGGGGAGTCGGGGGTTCCACTTGGCCATAAACGTCACCATCAGGCCGCGTTTCTGCGCCAGAACCTTGACGGTGGTCTTGAACAGCGCCGCCTTGTCCGCTGCGCTCATGGCCTCGTCAACGCGGATCGCCGTTTCGTAGACGCCCGGTCCGGTCTCGGTGTGATGCCCTTCAATTTCAACGCCGAGGGCGCGCATCGAGTCCAGAATGGCGTGAGCCAGGTCCGAGTGCACGGAGGCGCGCAACACGCTATATCCGAACATGCCGGGCGTCATGGGCGTCAGGTTACAGAAGCGTTTGGCGCGTGCGGAGTGGGAATCTTCGTGAAAGAACCAATATTCGTACTCGATGGCTGCGCGTGGCGTATAGCCCATCCTCTTCGCACGCTCGATGACGCGCCGCAAGACGTGACGGGGTGAGACGGCGAGTGGCTTGCCATCCGGGCGGTGGAAATCCAGAAGGAAAAATGCGGTATTCGGCTCCCAAGGCAGCACGCGGAACGTGGAGAGATCGATGCGCGCGTTGGCGTCGGGGTAACCCGTGCGCCAGCCGGTGACGACGGTCTGATCATACAAGGCGTCCGCACTATCCCAGCCAAAAATCACGTCGCAGAACCCCAGACCGCTCTCGGCAGCGGAGAGAAATTTTTCGCGTGAGACATACTTGCCCCGCAAAATGCCGTCGATGTCGAAGCCGCCAATCTTGACTTTATCGATCTGGTGTTTTTGAAATGCCTGCTTGATCTGGTTCAGGGTCATAAGTTCAAAGGCAGTGACAAGTGACGGGCCATCAGAAAGCGTCCAGTTCTCCCTCTCAGAGCGTGGCGATGGCCGCAAGGTCGCGTGTCACAGGTGGCTCACTCTTTACTCATCACCGTTCACTCGACACTCATCGCTTGCTGGACTTAATCCAGTGCCACCCAAACGGATTTGATCTGGGTATAGGACTCGATGGCGTGAGGACCCATCTCGCGTCCGAAGCCACTCTGCTTATAGCCGCCGAACGGCGAGGCGCTATCAAAGCAATTATAGGCGTTGATCCAGACCGACCCGGCCCTGATCTCCTGGGCCAGCCGGTGAGCCGTCTGGATATCTCGCGTCCAGACGGCTGAGACCAATCCATAGATCGTGCTGTTGGCAATTGCCGCTGCCTCCTCCACATCCGAAAATCTCAGCACCGCCAGCACCGGCCCGAAAATCTCTTCCTGGGCGATTCTCATCTGGGGCTTTACGTCGCCGAAGATGGTGGGTTTGATGTAGTATCCGCGTGCCTTTTCGCCTTCCGTATCGCGCTCGCCGCCGCACAGGAGAGTCGCTCCCTCGCGCTTTCCCGTTTCAACATAACTCATAATGCGCTCGAACTGCGTCTTGCTGATTTGCGCGCCCATTTCACTGGCCGGATCAAGCGGGTCGCCCACTTTCATTTTTCGTGCCCGTTCCGCAAGGCTATTGACGAAGCGATCGTAGATTTTTTCGTGTACCAGAAGGCGTGACCCGGCACTGCACACCTCGCCCTTGTTTGCGTAAATTCCCCAAAAGGCGGCGTTTTGAGCGCGGTCGAGGTCGGCGTCGGGGAAGATGATGTTGGGCGATTTGCCGCCCAGCTCAAGCGACAGGCGTTTCAGGTTGCTTTCGGCCGAGGCTTTCAGCAGCGAGCGGGCGGTACGGATGCTGCCGGTGAAGGCGATTTTATCAACGTCGTTGTGGCGCGCCAGCGCATCGCCGGCGGAAGGTCCGTAGCCCGTCACCACATTGACGACGCCTGGCGGTACTCCAGCTTCCACACAGTATTCGGCCAGCTTCAGCGTCGTAAGCGGGGTCATTTCAGAAGGTTTAACGACCATGGAGCACCCCGTCGCAAGCGCCGGAGCCACCTTCCAGGCTGCAAGCAGCAGCGGATAATTCCATGCCGTGATCATCCCCACCACGCCCACCGGCTCGCGCAGCGTGTAGTTGAGATAACTGCCGTCTACTGGAATCGTCTCACCACAAATCTTGCGCACCCAGCCGGCATAGTAATAAAAAATGTCCCAGGAGGGCGGAATATCGCCGCGGAGAGCCTCGCGGTACGTTTTGCCGTTGTTAAGCGACTCAAGCAACCCCAATTCTTCTTTGTTTTTCTCGATCAGTTCGCCAATGCGCCAGAGGATTTTTTCGCGTTGCGAAGCATGCATCTTGCGCCAGGTGCCGTTTTCAAACGAACTGCGAGCCGCGCGGACTGCGCGATCCACATCTTCCGGACCGGCGTCAGGAACGGTGGTGAGTTGCTCGCCTGTGGCGGGATTCATCACCGGGATCGTTTTGCCGGAGGCCGCGTCTTCATACTTCCCATTGATGAAGAGCTTCTGGGGTTTTAGAGCTTTAGTAAAAGTTGCGGTTTCCATGGATAATCCTTATTCAGGCCGGTCGCGTAAGTCTGCGTCCTCATGGAGCCATGGTTTCATTGAACCATTGATGCAATGAATCGACGACTCAGCCCTTTCACTCATCCCTGTTCTTTTGCCTCTTCCGCAAGGTTCCAGACAGGCTTCTGCATTTTGTGCTTGCCCGTGGAAAGGTGAAGCAGGAGCAACGCTGCCATTACGCCGGCAATACCCCAGCCCGCGCGCGTATTGGGAGGCATAACCATGATGATGCAAATGCCCACCGTCCAGATGAGCGCCAGCAGGTTGATGGTATTACTGGAACCGCCCAGATGCCACGGCCCGCGTTTGGAAATCCAGAGATTCTTCTTTCTCCACCCGAGATACACGGGAATGATATAAGACAAATAAAATCCTACCACGCTGAGGGACGTCACCACTGAATACGCTCCGCTATAGACCATCGCCACAAAGGCCAGAATCGCGGACAGCCAAATGGCGGGAGCGGGTGTTTTGTGACGCTGACTGATGCGGCTCCAGAGAGCGGAGAGTGGCATTCCATGATCGCGCGCGAAGGCGTAAAACATCCGTGAGACCGAAGTGCACGCGGCAAGCCCGCAGAACCACATCGCCAGCACCGTGAGACCCAGCACCGCCGTAACGGCGCGGCTGCCCAGCGTCATTTCCACAATCGCCAGAACCGCGGGAACCGGATTGCCTCCGGCATCTCTGGCGCCCAGCACGCGAGGGATGCTGGGAATAGCCCAGGTCAGCGAAAGAATCAGGATGTAGCCAAAAAAGCCGGAAACTACCACAGACATCACCATGCCCCGGGGCGCGCGGCGGCGGGGATCGATGGTCTCCTCCGCCACATGCGCCGAGGCGTCAAAGCCCGTGTAAGTCCATTGGGCTTGCAGGAGGCCCAGCATGAAGAGCCAGACATAGGGAGCATGGATATGACTTGAGGAGTCGGCCTTGAGAAGAAAATGAAGCGGCTGCTTGGGAGCAAAGATCCAAATCGCGCCAATGAGCACTGCGACGCCCAGAAGGTGAACGGTGACGCTGAAATCGTTGAGCCACGCCACCCATCGTGTTGAGAAATGATTGATCACAGCCTGCGAGAGCAGCAGCAATCCATAAACCATGAGGAGCGTTGACGTTTGGGATTGCAGTCCCAGCATCGGGACCAGAAATTGCGCACATCCATAATCGATGCCCGCGATGGCGGCTACCAAACCGACGATGTTCAGCCACGCGGTGAACCATGCCCACAGGGGACCGCCCAGTTCCGCCGACCAGTGGTACATGCCGCCGGATGTAGGGAGGGCCGAGCACAGTTCCGCCATACTGAGCGCCACAAGCAGCGTTCCGGCCGTCGCCAGCGGCCAGCCCAGAGTCATTTCGCGCGGGCCGCCCATGGTGAGGCCGTAGTCAAAGAGCGTGACTGCGCCCGTCAGAATGGAAATAATGGAAAACGAAATGGCGAAATTCGAAAAGCCGCCGAAGCCTCGGAGGAGCTCCTGAGCGTAGCCGAGGCGGGCGAGATCGCGGGCGTCTTCTTGGGCGCGCTGATGTTCCCGATGGGTCTCTCCGTGATCCAGACGAATTGCCTCAAAAAACGGTGATAGGTGATGAGTTGCCCATTCATAATTCTGAATTCCGAATTCAGAATTATGAATTTTTTCAAAAGTCGATGCGTGCTCCAATTTGTCCTTCGCGAGCACCGGCAAACTCGTAGAGACCCTGAGCCGCGGTAATGCAGCCAAAGCCACACTGTCCCTGGGCGGGGTTATTGACATCCGTGATTTTCATATCCGGAATGCCCAGGTTGACATGGTTGAGCACATCGACAAACGAAACCTCAAACCTCAATCTGGCGCGCTCGGTCAACCGGAAGCTCTTGGCCAGGCCGAAATCCCAATCGATGGTTCCCGGTCCTTCGAGAGTTCCGATGCCGGCATTGCCAAAGCGCCCGATCGGAGGATTGGCTGCATTAGTGCCCGCCTTGCAGTTCCCGCCCGGGCAGACATACCCTGAAGTTAAAAACCACTCGGCCGAGTTCTGGACGGTGGGGTAAGCGGGGCCGATGTGATCAGGAGACTGATTGCGTCCACCATAGACTCCGATGCCGGTTCCCGAAGGATCGCCGCCCGAGAAGTAGGGTGTGAGCCACGGCCCCGACTGAAACTTGATAATATTGCTTGCCTGCCATCCGCCAATCACAGCGTTGAGCGCCCGGTTTGAGGTCCGTGCAAAGCGTTGGCCGCTTCCAAATGGAAGCTGATAGATGAGCGTGGTAAGCCAGAGATGGCGCGGGTTAAAGGTGTTTCCATACTCCAGGTGACGGTCGTAGAAATCTCCCGACCTGTTGCAAGCCGTCTCCCCGCAGAAACCGCCATTGCTGGATGGCCCCTGGTTATCGGCCAGATTCCGGGAATACGTGTAAGTGCTGTCAAAAGAAATGCCGCGCCCCAAGCGGTGATGGGCTTCAACTTGTAACGCATTGTAGTAGGCCGTGGCTCCAATATCCCTGGCTTCGACGCGGCCCCAGTTGGGATAAGGTCGGCTGCTCAGCGGCTGCAAAGAGAACGGGATCGTCGAGGGGAGTGATTGGTTCCAGTTGGGCGCCCACACCAGTTGAGTGGTTTTCATTCCGATGTATGAGATCCGCAGCCCCGTCGCTAAACCCAGGTTGTGCTCGACGGACATGGACCACTGAAGAGAGTATGGTTCCTTCCAATTCACCTGGTTTGCCGTGCCAAAGTAGGCCGTGCCGTACTGCGGCGCCCCGAAACCGGAGCCACCCGTTGACGTGGCGGGCCAGGCAAACGCCGGGCCGCTCGATCCCAGCGTGTTCAGGAAGGTGCGTGTGTACGCTTGCAGCGTTCCTGTGAGGGAATAAAAGACGTTTCCCAAGGTTGCCGCTTCATAAGAACCAATGCTGCCTCGTACCACGGTGTTGTCATTATTGAACGGCTTATAGGCAAAACCCAAGCGCGGCAGGAAACGTTTTGACGTGGTGCGAAGCCCTTCGGGAAGGCCTGCCTGGGATGCCGTCAGCACGGGTGTACACGGAGCGCCATTCAGGTTCAGGGGGTCATTAGCCGTCAAGGGCACTGCAGCTAACGGACAGGCGTCGAATGTCTGAAGGAATGGAGGCGCAAGATTCTGTGCGAAACCGTCGGGGTAAATCGCCTGGCCGGAGCGTGGCACATGATTGTTGAAATTGCCGATGTTGCCGTGGGCATCGGTGTAGCCGGGATGATATTCCCAGCGCACGCCATATTCCAGCGTCAGACGTTGATTGACGTGGAAGTTATCCTGAGCGTAAAGCGCCCAGTGGCGGCTGCGGCCATCATTATCATTGGTGACATTGTCCAGGTCGGACTCTTCAGGCAGGCCCAGAAGAAAGTCTGCAAAATCGTTTCCTGTGAACAGGCCGGTAAAGCTGAACGTGCCGTAATTGTCCGCACCAAAAAAGCCGAGCGCGGTTACAGCGCGAATAGCAAGCATATCCCCGCCAAACTTGAACGTATGGCCGCCGCGAATCCAGGTCAGGTTATCAAGAAACTCGATCGTCCGCGACTGGCCTACCGAGTTGAGGCGGTCCACATCCATGTTGGTCGTTTGCCCGCTGAAATCGATCTCGGGAGCGCCATTGAACCACAGGTTGGAAATGCCCTGCAAGCCCAGCGCGTTTGTAAACGCCGCTCCTTTGAAGGGGTTCGAGTCTCCATTAGGCTCGTTGGTGAATCCGAAGCGGGCCTCGTTTAACAAAGTGGGCTTCATTGTGTCTGTTGCGGAGACCACCAACATCCGATAGTGGTTGAAATGCGTGCTGGAGGGGAAGAGCAATTCCTCGGGCGAGAGCTGATCGACGTTCTTAAAAGTGTATCTCCCGAAGATTGAAAGTTTTGAGCCAAAATATTGGTCGCCCCGGACATCAAAGGTATTGGAGTTGAGGTTCGCCGGACGGTTCACATTGTAGTTGTCATTGGTATAGATATTTTTAATGTTGGGCAGGGGATAGAGTGAAAGGATTTTCTGAGCAATCGGGCTGATCGCGCTGCTTGGAATCTGATTGTTGGCATAGGGCTGCCCTGCCAGGTTGTAGATTTGCTCGCTCTTGTCGTTGCAGACGCCGTTCGTGAAACCTGCTGTACAGAAAACCGAAAGATCGCCGTTCCGCATGTCCTGGGTAGGGACGGTGTTCTGAACAACGCCGGTTCGTGGAAAGCGAAAGCCTTCGAAGTCGCCGTAAAAAAACGTCTTGTTGCGCCCGTTGTAAAGGTGGGGGATCACCACCGGCCCGCCCAGACTTCCGCCGAAATCGTTGGCTACTTTCTTGGGTTTCGAGGAGGCCCCAAAAGGAATTGCATCAAAGGCGGCGTTCTGATCGTATTCAAAAACGCTGCCGTGAAGCTGGTTGGTGCCGCTCTTGGAAATTGTCGTGATGTCGGCGGGGTCGCCGTATTCGGCGGGCGCCCCGACACCCTGCACCCGCATCTCATCAATCGCTTCTGCAGAAGGGAAAGCGTCCCGCAGCGGATAATTGCCGGTAACATCGGTGGTGGAAATTCCATCCACGGTGAACTGGGACTGGCTTTGAAGGGCCCCCTGGATGGAGAGGTTTCCGCCCTTGTCCGTTTGTACTCCGGGCAGCACAGTGAGCAGGTAATACGGGCTGTTGCCGTTCGCGGAGGCGCGATAATTGGTAGGCAGGTCGGTGATTTGCAGATGACCGAAGCTTGAGGAAACCGTTGAAGTGTCGGTGCTGATCACACCCAGCGTGCTACCCTTGACAGTCACGGATTGGGTCACGGCTCCCAGGCTCAGAGCGACATCGGCCCGCAGAGTCTGCCGGGCCGTAAGGACCAGGCCCGTCACCTCGGCAGTGCGGAACCCCGATTTGCTGACTTTGACTGTATAATGACCCGGCTTGACGTCGGCCAGTTCATAATTGCCCTTGACATCGGTGGTGACGCTCCGCGAGCTGCCTTCGTCTGTATTGGTCACGACGACCGTGGCATCAGGGATCACTGCGCCTGAGGTATCCTTAACTGTGCCGAGCAGCGTCCCAAAGGTTGATTGCGCCCACAGCGCGGATTGTGATCCTGCCCAGAACAATCCAAGCGCCAGGGCGAGAGCGAGCATCGATTGTTTTCTTGACATATTTTCTCTCCTCCCATCAAGCCCAATCATGACGGCAACGGATTACACTCATGCAGCTTTCGTATGACGTTTTTATTACAGAGCCCTCCTGAAGTGTCTTGTGACCAATTAGCGCTTTTGGCGGAAATTAGCGTGAGCTTTTCAGACGCCGGTATTGGGAAGGGGTCATGCCGGTGAGTGCCTGGAAGGTTTTGGTAAATTGACTCTGGTCAGAGAAGCCAACGGCGAGAGCGATTTCCGCCAACGGATCATCATTTTGAGATAGCAGACGGCAGGCGCGCTCAATTCGCAGTTGCCGGAGCCGCTGGCCGACGGTGCAGCCCATGCAGCGGTGAAATTCCCGAGCCAGATGCACGGGATGAACGCCTACCGTTTCAGCAATTGTGCTCAGCGTGAGTCGTTCGGCAAACCGGTCGTGAATCAGCTCGTTCGCCTGCCGCAACCATGCCGGCGGGCGGAAGCGGGGGCCTTTCAGATTCTGCCGGAGAATTTCCGCCATCAACTCGATCGTAAGCCCTTCGATAGCAACCCCGGAGAGCTCATCCATCAGGCGGAACTCCCGGTAAAGCCTTGCGGCAACCCAGCCAGCTTTGCCGCCGTTCAGATCCATCGGGCAGTCTGCGAAAAGCGAACGCTGGCGCAGGCCCTCGAGCCTTGAGGGGGCAATCTCAATATTCAATTCGCGCGCTCCCCCTTCGTGAAATTGGTCGGAGTGAATCTCGCCAGCGGGATGATACATCACAGTCCAGGGTTTTGAAGACCGGACTCTATCCTCGCACAGTTGAGTGGAGTTGCCGTCGAGAGTGATCCCAATGTAGGCATCTTCGTGGGAGTGCCGGGGATTTCGCAGGTTAGGGTCATATCGGATCTCCGTCAGGCGCAACCCGGCAAGCTCCATGGTTTTGACGACTTTTCCATGGAAAGAGCAGTTGTGCAGCCGGAAGCCCATCGGTGAACATTCTCCTGGCTCAGCCATACAAAGCCACAAGGAAGAATCTGGAGTTCCTCAATACCGGATGGGCACAAGAATCACATAGGGCGAGCGCAAAGTCAATGCGCGCAAATCCAGAACTTCTTTCGTCGGAACAGGTCTTCGCCGTACCAAACCGGTTGCTGAGAAACGCTTCTTCCCTACGGTGGGCGCATCCGGCGAGATGTCCCCAAATATCCGGCAATCCTGCACGCTCAGGGTTTCCGAAATTTTGTTGCACGGACCATCCCCTGGCCTTCTTGAATGAAGATCAATTGATCGGCCTGAACACGGGAGACCGAATCCGTGATGCCTGAAGGCCATCTTACCTCCACCCGATCGACGCCGGAAGCTCGTCCAAGGCCGAAATGCAGACGGAAATCATTTTGCGAGATATAGCTGGAGCCGCTCATGACCTCAGCGATCTGGGAATGGCTGCCGGTCAGCACTCGGACTCGTGCTCCGATGCCACTGCGATTTGACTTCATGCCCAGGCACTTCACCTTCAACCAATGGTTTCCGCTCCTGCAGTCATTCCTTAGCAGGGATGGGGGCTCGTTCATATTGCACACGACCGCATCGATATCGCCGTCGTTGTCGAAATCCCCGAAAGCCGTTCCGCGGCTGCAATGTAACGCGGTAACCCCGGGACCTGCGAGTGAAGAAACGTCAGCAAATCGTCCGCCGCCGAGATTCCTGTAGAGAATCTTCTTCTGTTTGTAGGTTACCGGTACGGGATGGCCGTCCACTTCCGGGAATACATGGCCGTTTGACATGAAAATATCGGGCCAGCCATCGTTATCGAAGTCCACCAGACCCACACCCCAGCCCAGATATCGGGTGTTCATTCCCAGGCCGGCCTGAAAGACCGCGTCGTAAAATGTGCCGTCCCCGTTGTTATGGTAGAGGTTGGCGGTCTGCTCGGAAAAATTGGTTTTGACAATATCGAGCCATCCGTCGCAATCATAATCGCCCACGGCTACGCCCATGCCGCCCTGCGGAACGCCATCCTCGTTGAAGGCACAGCCCACCTGGGTGGCGACTTCGGTGAAGGTCCCGTCATGATTGTTATGGTACAGACGGCTCGCCACCGTATCGGAGGCGACGTAGATATCCGGCCATCCGTCATTATCAAAATCCGCAGCGCAAGCCGTGAAACCATAAGAACCCATCGGAATCCACTGAGTTCTGACATAGGTCGGTGAAAGCAGGCCGTGCGGATTGGCGACGCCCGAAGCCTCCGAGACGTCCTCAAACGTCCCGTCGCCGCGATTGTGGTAGAGGATGTTCGTGCCACCTCCCAGCCCTTGTGGCCCGCAGGCGACAGGGATACCGAAATAGCGACAGTAAGCGCTGTCACCGGGTGGCGGGGCAACCCGGGGATCGAAGTTCACATAGTTGGCCACAAACAGATCGAGGTGGCCATCGCGGTCATAGTCGACGAAACAGCAACCGGTATTCCAGCGGACCCTGGAACCGGATTCGAGCAGGCCGGCCTTGCGAGTCACGTCGGTGAATGTGCCATCGCCATTGTTATGGTAAAGGACGTTCTCTCCCCAGTAGGTCACGAAGAGGTCGTCGTAGCCGTCGTTGTCGTAGTCTCCCACACAGCAGCCTTGCCCCCAACCTGACCGGACAAGTCCTGCCCGCTCGGTGACATCCGTAAACGTGCCGTCGCGGTTATTGTGAAATAAACGGTTCGAGGGCACCGGGCCGGAAGGTAAACCTTCAAAACGTGTGCCGTTGACGATGAAGATGTCCAGCCATCCGTCGTGGTCGTAGTCGAAAAAAGCAATGCCACATCCTGTTTCTTCCAGCAGATATCGTTTGTGGCTAACTCCCCCGAATACGTTGTTGGCGCCAATCAGGCCCGAACTGGCGGCCACGTCAATGAGCGAGAAAGAGAGCTCCGGATGGTCTGCGCCGGGCGGGGCCGCGTGCGCCGAGCGAGGATCGAGCCAGGGCTCAGAGAGTAAGGCCAACCCGGCGGAACCCGCTGCCGGAGCCAAGCGGAGAAAGTCTCGGCGGGACATCCGCTGCATCTTTTTTGGGGAGATCATGGTCGGCTGGAAGAGGCAGAACCCCCGTGGAGGGCATTCTCCCGCGCCTTCTGCCAGAGCTCGGACTCCGTAAGTTGTTTCTGGTGAAGCTCCGCGAAGTTCGCCAGAGCGGCTTGGCTGGCCTGGGTCTTTCCCTCCTTTCGCAAAGCCTGGCTGAGGACGTAATAGTAATCAGGGGTCCGGGGGTTGAGCGAGATGGCCTTTCGCGCAGCAGCCTCACAGTCTGTCCAGCGCTCGAGATATTCGTAGGCTTTGGCGATCTGGAAGTATGCGAGATCAAATTTCGCATTCATCGAAATAGCCTGCCGGGCGTACTGGACGGCTTGCTGGGGTTTCTGTTGCCGGTTGTAATATGCGCTCAGATATTCGTAAGGCCATGGAGAGCGAAGCTTTTGTTGCTCGTCCAGACGAGCGGCAGTTTGGTAATCCTTTACAGCTTCTTCGTTATCTCCCAATATTTCCATGGTGAGTCCCAGATTGGCATAGGCTTTCATGTAAGAGGGATTCAGGTGGGTTGCCGTTTTGAATTCCTGCTTCGCGAGCGGGTAAACACCTCGAGTGTAATAGACTCGCCCCAGTAGATAGTGGATCTCCGCTGAATCCGGTTCCAAGCGTGCTGCCTGCTGCAATTCAATTTCAGCAAGATCGTACCTGCCAACAAGGGAGCAATCGAGGCCAAGGATTTTGTGAGCCTGGGCGTTCTTGGAATTTAATTCCAGGGATTTCGACAACTGCTTGATGGAGTCGCCAATCTCGTGGGTCCGGAACAAGGCATATCCCAGGTCATAATGTGCCCGCGCCGAGTCTGGATAAGCCTTCAGGTATTGATTGAGAGAAGGAACGACGCCGTGAAAGTTGCCCCAGGCGATTTGTTTCTCAATTTTCTGAAGCGCCTCATCATCGTCCGGTCCCGTGGAGCCGGGAGCGGTAGTCGGTTGTTGAAACGCGATTGCGGCGGGGTTGAGGAAAGCCGGGGGGCTGGCCTGCGACCGGGAAGAGAGCAGCACGCTCAACAATGTCAGCGAAATTGCGGATAAAATCGTTGCCGCCCGGCGGAAGCCCGCCCAGTGCCGAAGTAAATTTCCAGGTCTGGACCCCATCCACATCTGCCTGAGCATCAGATCTTCCGTTTTAGGGAGTCTTCTCGGGTCAAGGCCGGCCCGATTCTGGAACTTGTCGGGCGCGGTTCAGCGCTATCTTCAGGTTTTCCTGTGCATCCCGATATAGGGGATTCAGTTTGAGAGCCTGCTGGAACGCGGATACGGCCTCATTCAAGTTGCCAGACCGGGCTAGCGCCAATCCCAGGTAATTGTAAGCCTCCGGGAACGAGGGATGAAGGCGAATTGAATCCCGAAACTTTCTAGCGGCCTCAACCGGGCTACCCTTGACCAGGAGGGTCTTGCCGAGATCATACTCCGCCTGGTAGTCATCCGGTTTCAGTCTGAGGGCTTCCGTAAACTCTGAAATAGCGGCGTCAAAATTCCCCAGGCTCGCCAAAGCCACCCCTAAAGTTTCATGGGCGTCGGCCCAGTTGGGTTCGAGGCGAATAGCCTCCTTTAAGTCGTCAATGGCCAGCTTGACCTGATGATGGGCCAATTCCTTGCTGGCCTTCTGCAAATGGGAACCGGCGACTTCGGAACGGTCCTGATTTTGAATCAGCGCCCGCGCCGTCTGCAGTTCAGCTGCGGAGTCTTTAGAGTTACCCATACGCGCCAGGGCCAGGGCGAGCTGGTAATGAGCCTGACCATCCCAGGGGTCAATTCGGATCGCTTGCCGCAAATGCATCACAGCTTCGGGCAGCGATTTTTGGTCGACAAGCAACATGCCCAGCATATATTGCGCTTTTTCATGGCTCGGATCGATGGCGACAAGCTTTCGCAGTTCAGCAATCTCCTGACTGACGCCTGACTTTCGACCGTAGGCAATCGCCAGATTATATCGGGCGCTCACCAGATTGGGTTTTAGTTTAATTGCTGTTTGCAGTTCGTGAATAGCCTTGTCAATATTGATCTCGATGAGCGCGGCGCCGAGATTGGCATGCGCTTCTGCATAGTCCGGCTGATCTCGGAGAGCCGTCTGGAATTCGGCAATGGCTTGCTGGGTTTTGTACTCGTGAGTGTAGACCAGACCGAGGGCATTATGGACCTCGTAAAAGTCCGGCGCTTCTTTCAAAGCTTTTTGAAACTCTGCGATGACCTCCTCCTGATCCGCTCCCTGCCGGCCTAGCAGCCGCCCCAGAACATAGTGCACTTCCGGAATATCACCCTTGCCTGTGGCATTCTGGCGAAGCTCATGGATGACCTCGGTCAGGTCTGCTTGCCCCTGAGTCTTCTGCGAATCAAGGTGCAGCGCCGCTTCAAGCTGCGCAAGCGCCGGGCCCAGTTGGTGTAATTTCATCAAGACGACTGCCTGATCGATATAAGCCGGGAAATAGTCGCGGTTCAGGCTGAGAGTGCAGTCGAGATTCGCCAGGGCCTCCTCGTAGCGGCCTGCCTCCTTGAGCGCCATCCCGAGAAACGCATAAGCCTCGCCATCAGCCGGGTCCAGCTGAACCGCCCTCTGAAGCTCAGCGATCGATTCCGGGTGATGGCCGGAATACCAGAGCGCAACTCCGAGGTTGTAATGTGCATCAGCGAAGTTCGGATTCAGCCGCAGCGACCGATTGAGTTCTTCGATCGCCGCGGGCAGGTTATCCATCTGTCCCAGAACAAAACCCAGCAAATTATGAACGCGGTAGTCGTTGGGATCGAGGCTTAGGGCTTTCCGCGCCACCTGCTCTGCCCCACCCAAGTTTCCTGCCTCGGTTAACTCCCGGGCATGGTTATAAAGCTGATTCACTTTCGGGCTGGCCGCGTGGGCGTGGGCAACCGAGGCCCTTCGATCCACAGAAGCCATCTGTTTCAGCGTGGAACCGAGGCTGTAATAAGCTTGGCCCATATCGGGCCTCAGCCTCAGCGCTTGGATCAGACTATTTACGGCATGCGGTAAGTCGCCCATTTGGCGGTAGGATTGAGCCATCGCGTAATAGGTATGATAGGCGACCGGTGCGGGCGGGTGCTGGGTCAGAACAGTCCGAAAATGACGGAGGGCCCCGCGGGAATCGCCCTGCGCGCTCAAGACAAGACCCAGGTTCAGGTTGGCTTCGACGCTTCGCGGCCGCAACGCCAAAGCCTTTTCAAGCGCTTGGTACGCCCCTTGGGTGTCACCCGCACCGGCCAATGTTGAGCCCAGATTGTTGTAGGCGCGGAAATAGTCCGGCTTCAGGCTGACCGCCCGCCGATACTCCTTGATCGCATCGGCAACGTCATTCTTCTGGACGTAAACGTTTCCTAGCCCATTATGAGCTTCAGCCGATTGGGGATCTTGGCTGAGTGCAGCCTTGTATTCGGCCACGGCTTTATCCAGATCATTTGATTCCTGATAGGCCAAAGCCAGCGCAAGGCGGGCTTCAAGGTTTCTCGGCTGGAGCTTGAGGGACGTCTGAAGCTCCTTGACAGCGCGTTTCGCATCTTGCGAATCGGCAGCCAGCACTCCCAGATAATAATGCGCACGCGCGTCGGAGGGGTTGATGTGCACCGCCTGCCCAAACGCCTTCTCGGCGTCCTGCGGTTTGCCAAGCTGAATCAGAGCTACTCCCAGGCCATCGTAAGCAGCGGCATTGTGGGGGTCGGTGCGGAGACATTCCTCGAACTCGGCCGCAGCCGCTTTCCAATTCTGCTGACTCAGAAACTGAAGGGCCTGGCGATATGCTTCTCCGCTATTCTTCGTTGTGGCCCACACTGGCTGGAGCCAAAGTGCGAGGATTAACCCTCCCAAATACGGCTTCCCCCATTTGAAACGCGGGTGAAACCCAAACCACGCCCGCAGATGGTTTGTAACCGAAAGAACGGCTTCTCTCTTCATGCCTGCTGTCCGGCAGAGTGTTGGCGGTGACAACCTGAATTTTACCACGCGCATTTCCTCTCGCTAAAAGGCAACCCCAGGGGCAGCAAGCCCGATCGTTCTGTATGCTTGCGAAACATCCCCCGGAACCACCAGCCCTTGCCTGGACGACCCAGGAAGCAGCCTGGATTCCATGAACCTCTGTTCGACAACCCATTCCACGCTTTCAGGCCGCGTGGAGCCTGCCCGCCCTCCGGCGGAAAGGGCTGTTTAATCAGGTAGCAGTAAATGCAAATCCAATTCATTTTTCCTGCGGACATCAGCTTCCAATTTTCGTGCAATTGCGATCTCGCGGCTGGATTCAGCGGTTTTTCCGATCCGGCCCAGAAGCATCCCCAGTTGATAATGGGCATCGGAGGAATCCGGATCAAGCAGGATGGCTTTGTTGAGCGCCTCCTGTGCCTGTTGATATTCCTTTTCCCGCAGCAGGACGGTTCCCAGGGCGACATAGCTCGGAGCATGTTCAGGATATCGCCTGACGAGTTGGCGGAAGAGATGGATTGCCTCGGTGTTTTGTCGCTCTCTTTCATAGACCAATCCCAAATAGTAATATGCCGCAAGCTGATGAGGCTGAAGCGCAATGCTCTTTTTCAACAACGCCTGCGCCTGTGGGTAACGGGTTTGAAGATAATTGACGGCGCCTGCAGCATAGTTCAGAACAGGATCTCCCGGATGCTTCTGGAGGAGCTGACTTAGGAGAGAAGCGGCTTCCGTATAACGGGCCTTCGCCACGTATGCTGAGGCCAGGACGTACACATATGAATCACGGTGGGGTTCAAGAGCTACAGCTTTCTGGAGAGCGGTGAACGCGTCATCGACCAGATCCCTCTCCAAACATACCTTGCCGAATTCAAACAGCACCTCGGGACTGTCTGGATCTAACTGCCTAGCCCTGATGAGATAAGCCAGGGCTTTTTCGGTTTGTTTCTCCCGCTCGGCAATTTGGGCAATGCCCAGATCGCAGACCGCGCAATCCGGCTTCAGACGCAGAGCGAGTTGATAGTTTTGCTCAGCCTGTGCCAGTCTCCCCAGCAACCCGTCAAGATTGGCCAGCGCAAGGGCCACAGAATAGGAGGGGTGGCCAGTATTCTGAGTTTTTTCAAGGATTTCGGCGGCCTCCCGTGGCATCTTATATTGAAACAAAAGCCTGCTGAACCTCAGCGCCAACTCTGCGTTCGAAGCTGGTCGGGCAATCCAATCCTCGATGACTTGCTTCACTTTTTCATTTTGTTGAAGCGCCAGATAATCCGTCGCAAGTAGAACCAATCCCTCATCAGTCTGCCGAAGTTGTGACATGATAGGCTTCGCAGTTTCCAGAGACTGGCGGTAATGGTGAAGAGAG